>Ga0366782_1004_pt1 | contig 68785 bp, 61 predicted proteins | sample TotcelHN113001L9_FD_207088 | JGI IMG/M metagenome (GOLD analysis project Ga0366782, IMG submission 207088) | Enriched cells from coal bed in the Powder River Basin, Montana, United States - Total cells N11 rep2 HSBNCT.N11.300.1.L9 ...
CACAATGGCGTTCCGCGGCGTTCGGAACGCGCCACCTCGCGTTCGAACACGTCGTCAAGACCCTTGCGGTTGAGGCTTCCGGTCAGTTGGTCTTCACGCACCAGTTCGCTCATGTGGTCAAGCTTCGCTTCGAGTTCCTTGATGCGCGCCTCGGCATCATGCACTTCACGGCGCGCAGCGATCATCTGGTCCCGGGAGTTGAGCGCTTCGGCCTGGACTATGCGCGTCTCGCGCAGCATTTCCTCCAGTACGTCGTTCAGTTCGAGAATGTTGTCGGCACGGCTGATCTTGCGGGAGAAGTGGTCGATCTTTTCATGGTAGCTGCCGGTGCTGGCTGCAATGCCGCCGAGACGGTCGATAAAGGTCATCATCATATTCTTTATGCTCCCTTTGGCTTCGGTGAGGCTGTGTTTCAGCAACCCCTGCTTGTAAATTACTTCCTTCAGGCTGCTGACCGCATCTTCGAGCATGCGGTAATTGAGCGGGCCGGACGTCAGATTCTGGATTACTTCGATCTGCCCGCGCAGCCAACTGTCGTCTTCCAGCAATTCGCCCACATTGTCGAGCAGCAGGTTGAACAGGCGCAGCAGCAGTTCCTGCTGTTCGCCCATGCTGCCGGTCTTCATCTCGATTTGATAGCAGAGCTGCTTGAGGCGGGTGCCGATCCTGTCGAGTTCGTCCTCGCTTTGAGCCGACTTGACAGCCTGGCTTAGCGCTTCCGATTCAGTGGCAAGCTCAGGCACATCTTGAAGCAGCGACGCCATTCCGAAAGACAGGGTCCTGACAAGAAGGTCGCGAAGCTGTTCAATCGTTCGGCTATCGGCAGACAGCGCGGCAACCGTGCCCGGGATAGGAACAGTGGACGTTGCAGGAAGATCTGTCAGGTATTTGTCGGCCAGTTGTGCAAGGTTATGGTCGTAGTTGTCCCAATTGCCGGCTTTCAGGTCGCGCAGAAAACGGTTGCCGTAATCGCCGAGTTCGCCTGGAGCGCTGGCGAGTCGTGTCGCAAAACCGGCCAGGACCGTTGTGGCGCCCGTATCGTCGCCGGCTGCCAGAACTGATGCGGTTTCTGCATCACTTTCGGTAGAGATAGGATCTGTCGGCTCTGCAATTCCGGCGACTTCATAATAGAACGACTTATAAATGTCAGGAGTCGGCGCGGCCCTGCGCTGAGCCAGCAGGCGGAAAACTTCGCGTGCGATCTCGGTTGGGTTTTGTGATGATTCTGACGTTTTTTGTTTCATGGCTGCATGGCCCTTCAAGGGCACTTAGGTTCATAAAGCACAGAATACAGGGCCGGGCTCAACATTGATGGCCCGATAAAAGGCCATAAAACCCGCTAATTTGCAGTTTGGATCCGATATGAAGCGGAGTTGGAGCCGGAATTCGGCTTATAGCAACCAGGCGAACCGGTATGAAGGTTTGCCGCGTTATTGCCATGCTTTCCGGTTTGGAGTGTGCCTCGCTGTTTTAATACGGCCGCCGCCGGCGTTTGCCGGTCGTCACTCTACCAGTTGGTGCTTGATCGCATAGTGCGTCAGTTCGGCGCTGTTTTTCAGCTTCATCTTGGTCAGGAGGCGCGAACGATACTCACTGACGGTTTTGACGGAAAGCGCCAGTTCCTTGGCGATATCGGTGACGGATTTGCCCGATGCAATCAATGTAAGAGTCTGGTACTCGCGATCCGAAAGAGCGTCATGCAAGGGGCGATCTTGATCTTCCCCTATCTGTTTGGCAAGTTCCTGGGCTAATGCAAGGCTGACGTATTTTTGCCCTTTCGCGACCTGGCGTATGGCGACAACCAGTTCCTTCGGCGCGCTTTGCTTGTTCAGGTAGCCGGACGCGCCCGCTTTCAGCGAACGGATCGCATATTGGTCCTCGCGATGCATAGAGAGCATGAGCACTGCGATTTTCGGCATTTCCTTCTTGATTTGCTTCAGGACTTCGATGCCGCTGCGGTCTGGCATTGAGATGTCGAGCAACATCACCTGACAATCCTTGGCGCGACAAAATTTGACTGCTTCCAGCCCGTTATCCGCCTCTGCCGCTACCACGATATCTTTCGTGTCGGCAAGAATCTGCTTCAAGCCTTCGCGGACGATAGCATGGTCGTCTGCAATCAATACACGGATGACGGATTTTTTATTCATGCCAGATGATAAATTGAAATACGGGTTGATATGGATGATTAGTGATCGGCGCGAATTTTGTTGCTTTTTTGCCGCGAGGAAAGGGGGATCTTGACAGTGACCTGGTTCCCTCCTTGCGGGGTGGAGCCGATTGTCAGTTTTCCACCCAATGATTCGGTACGTTCGATCATGCCGCGAATGCCAAAGGATTGCGGCTTCAGCCGGTCTGTCGCGTCGATGCCCTTGCCGTTATCGGTGATTTTTAGCTGGAGATTGTTTTTAGCCCGGAGCAGTTCCACTTTAACCTGCGATGCGTTGGCATGTTTGGCTATATTGGTGAGTGCTTCCTGGAAAATCCGGAAAATTGCGGTTGCCTGATCGGAATGCAAGTTGATTTCGGGCACATTGGATAGGAAGCTGCAGGGAATGCCGACTTGGGCTTCAAATTCCTTGGCTTGCCATTCAAGAGCGGCGACTATGCCAAAGTCGAGTATGCCGGGCCGCAGGTCGCTGGCAATCCGGTGCGCAGCCTCGATGGTGCGGTCAACGAGGACATCCACGTAGGCGGATTTTTCCGCAAGATCGGAATTTCCCTGCGGCAGGCGGCTCGCCAGGCGCGCCAGCGCCATTTTGATTGCCGTCAGATTGCCGCCGAGGTCGTCATGAATCTCCCTGGCGATCCGGGTACGCTCCTGTTCCTTGACATGCTCGATATGGGCAGATAATTCTGCCAATCGGGTCCTGGAGTGCTTGATCTCCATCTCCTCCAGTTTGCTCTGCGTGATGTTGGTCATCATGCCGTCCCACTGCACTCCGCCATTTTCCATCGTGCAGGGAGTGGCGCGCAGGTTGATCCATTTGATGTCTTTCCACTCTTCGATCCAGATTCGGCCTTCCCAGTTCCAGCTTTTCATGGCAAGCGCCGAAGCCGACATCGATTCCGCGTAAGAGTTGCGATCTTCCGCAACGATGAGCTTCATCAGCAGGGAAGGATCGGAACGCAATTGCTCCGGGGATATTCCCAGCAGCGCCTGGCATCCTTCGCTCAGATAGGGAAACGCTATACAGCCGTCAGGCATGCGAACGAACTGGTAAACCAGCCCCGGCGTGTTCGAGATAATTGCATTGAAGTGGGATTCTCTTTGTTCCGGCGTTTCGCTGCTTTCTGCAGGGCGGCATGCCTTGCCGACCGCAATAAACACAGGTGCCGGTTCTTCCTGGCTAAGGAAAACCCGAAACGCAATCGGGTAATGGCTACCATCCTTGCGCATCAGGTCCAAGTTCAACTGAAGAGAATGGGGTTGATTATCGGTGTGTACTGCATCGATAGCCAGAGAACGTAGCGTGTGTTCGAGTTCGGCGGCAGAATATTCGGCCGTTATGTCATGCAGTGTCAGCCCGCGCAAGTCTTCAACGCTGTATTGGATGTTTTTGCATGCCGCTTCATTGGCATAAATCACTTGCAAGGTCTTGCTGTCCATCGCGTAGACTTCGTCGGATGAACCTTGCACGACCAAAGGTAGCCAATTAGCATGAATCATGGAAACTTTATATGTCTTATTTATGTTTATATTTCTTTGGGGCAATTGTATAGTGCCCCAAAGAATACCTTAAGCTCCTGATATTTTGAATGAATTTAGCAATTCCGGTACTGGAGTATTCGTTTTTTATGGGGTTTTTCCAACACTACGAAAATTCAATGACAGAATAGTTGCAGGTACCGTATCTTTTGCGGAGGCGAACAAAAAATTCGAAGGGGGTTTCCTTCTTATTAGAACAATTCTTGAATTAGGGGGGAAATATCCTTCTGCTTCAATGCTGCAAATTAAAGATTGCCTGTAGTCTGTCGATGTATGAGATTCTTTCATGGCATTCGAGCAGGATTAGTACTTATTGAATGAACAAGTTATTACGCTCCCGGACCGCAAGCATAACCAGAATGAATTTTCGCAGCATTCATACATTCGTTTCATTACTCTTGTCTGGTAACACATGGCGAAAACCGATTTAACAGCTGAGACACAGAACAATTTGAAGAGCCCGAAGGAATTCGATTTCACCTCCCGTGATTTCGAGCGGGTTCGCGCACTGATTTATCAACGTGCTGGCATATCGCTCGCAGCCAGCAAGCAGGAAATGGTCTATAGCCGTATTGCCCGCCGATTGCGGGCTACCGGAATGACTTCGTTTGCAGCCTACCTCGACTGGCTCGAAACCGGCAAGGGGGATGACGAATGGGAGGCGTTCACCAATGCGCTGACTACCAACTTGACTTCGTTTTTTCGGGAAGGGCAACATTTTCCGATCCTGGCCACGCATTTAAAGGGTAAAAAAGGCCCGTTGACGATTTGGTGTTCCGCAAGCTCGACCGGCGAAGAACCTTATTCCATAGCGATGACCTTATGCGAAGTCTTCGGAACCCTCACTCCGCCTGCCCATGTCATTGCTACCGATATAGATACCAATGTCCTGGCCACCGCGCAGATGGGTATTTATGCCAAGGACAGAATAGAAAAAATGACGCCGGAACGGGTCAAGCGCTTCATGCTGAACGGCAAGGGGAGTCAGGCGGGGCTGGTGCGCGTCCGCCCCGAATTACGCGAAATGGTTACATTCAAGCAGTTGAATCTGCTCGCCGACAACTGGGCCATCCGAGGCCCTTTCGACGCCATTTTCTGCCGCAACGTGATGATTTATTTCGATAAACCGACGCAAGGAAAAATCCTGTCGCGCTTTGTGCCGCTGATGAAGCCGGATGCGCTATTGTTCGCCGGACATTCGGAAAACTTCATGTATGTGTCCGATGCATTCAAGCTGCGAGGCAAGACTGTCTATCAATTGGCTGATCATGCGGAATCGGCAGGGCAACTGCGTTCCCATTTGGCATGAGATAGCCACCATGAGCCAAATAGTCGATAAGCATTTTTCCACTAACGTCTATTACGATCGTTCGTTTGATACCGATGCGGCCAAAATTTTGCCGGGTGAATACTACTACACCCCGAAAGACATGGTGATAGTCACCGTGCTCGGCTCATGCGTTTCCGCCTGCATTCGCGATCGCACGACCGGCATCGGCGGCATGAATCATTTCATGCTACCCAACAACGGCGGCGACGCTGAAGGCTTGCTGTCCCCCTCCATGCGATATGGAACGTATGCGATGGAAGTACTGATCAATGATTTGTTGAAGGCGGGCGCCAAACGCGAAAATCTGGAAGCAAAAGTATTTGGCGGCGGCAATGTATTGCGCGGCTTTACCTCCATTAACGTCGGAGAACGCAATTCCCAGTTTGTGCGTGATTATCTGAAAGCTGAAAAAATAAAGGTAATAGCGGAAGATTTGCTGGATGTATTTCCGCGAAAAGTATATTTTTTCCCTCGTACAGGAAAAGTGCTGGTGAAGAAGCTCAGGCAAGTCAACAACAATACAATCGCCAATCGCGAGCAGGATTATGCAAGCCGCCTGAACAGCGAGCCTATTTCTGGCTCGATCGATTTGTTCTGAAAGGCAACGGCAACCTGCCTGCGAAGATTCGGAGAGGTTGCCGTATTTTTCAGAATTGCGTTCCGGTTCAGTACAGTCCGGCTTCGCGCCCGCGTTCCTGAACCAGGGCCAGGAGCACGTCAACGGTCGGAGTGGGCACGCCGGTCAGCCGCCCCAATTCCTGCACGGCGGTGACCAGTGCGTCGATCTCCATCGAGCGGTGGCGCTCCAGATCCTGCAGCATCGACATTTTGTGGCCCACCACCTTGCTTGCCACGTCCAGCCTTCTCTCCAGCATCTCTTCGGGAATCGATACATTCAGCGCTTCGGTCACTGCCTTTGTTTCAAGCATGGCATTTTTGCATACGCTCCTCAGGCCAGGTTCGGTCGTGATCCTGTCCAGAGTCGCATGAGTCAATGCGCTGATTGGATTGAAGCAGACATTTCCCCACAATTTTAGCCATACGTTCCAGCGTATCGCATCGCGGATCGGCGCGTCGAAGTTCGCTGCCGTTAGCGCTTCCGCGAGCTTTACCACGCGCTCGGACCGGCTGCCGTCAGGCTCGCCAATGATAAAACGGTTGAATTCGTGGTGCTCGATGACGCCGGGGGCGACCACTTCGCACGCAGGATCGACCACGCAGCCTATCGCCCGTTCCGGTCCGATATGTTTCCACTGCAAGGCGCCCGGATCGACCGACTCAAGATGCCTGCCGTCGAATTTGCCGCCCTCCTTGTAGAAATACCACCACGGAATGCCGTTCATGGCCGTTACCATCGCTGTGTCCGGCCCGAGCAGGGGAGCAAACTGAGTTGCGCTTTCATGGGACTGGTGCGCCTTCAAGGCGCATATCACATAGTCCTGCCGCCCAAAGTCGGCGGGGTTGTCGCTGGCAGGAAGCTTGGCTACCTTTTCCTTGCCGCCAATGATGAGCTTCAGGCCGTTTTTCTGTATGGCTTTCAGATGCTCGCCGCGCGCGACGGCGCACACATCATGGCCGGCCAAGGACAGTTCTACAGCCAGATATCCCCCAATGGCTCCTGCTCCGAATATGCAGATCTTCATGCAATGCCTCCAATTTTGGAATTTGCCCTATTTGAAAATTCTACAACTGTTCCTCTAGTTTATATGTTGTATATTCATACTAAAAATACTTTTATAATTGGTTATATATACTGATAATGTATATATAACCAATTCCTGAAAAATATGGATATCAGACAACTCAAGTACTTTCGCGCCATTGTCGAGGAAGGGCAAATTAGCCGCGCCGCGAAAAGGCTGCATATAGCTCAACCGCCGCTTAGCCTGCAACTCAAATTGCTGGAGCAGGAATTAGGCGTGCAACTGATCGAGCGCAACACCAGAAGCATGCGCCTGACGAAAGCGGGACACGCCCTTTATCAAAGGGCAGAGCAGATATTGGACATGGTTGAGGCGGCAACGAAGGAAATGAAAGAATTCGACGATTCGGTTCAGGGCGTGCTTGCCTTGGGCAGTCCGCCCGCGTTAGGGAATCTGTACTTGCCTCAGCGCATAAAGCAGTTTCATGAAGAATATCCCGGTGTCGTTTTTCAGTGGCGGGAAGGAAATACGTTCCGCATCCTTGAGCTTCTCGATGCGCATCTGATAGAGATCGGAGTCGTTCGGCTGCCCGTGCCGGAAAGCGTTTACGATTCAATTTCTCTGTTGACGGAACCGTGGGTGGCCGTGACGAGAAAGGACGATAAGGAGCGAAATTATCTGAAAAGCATTTCTCTTGCGGAGTTTGGCAGTGTTCCTCTGCTTCTGATGAACAGGCAGGAAGGTATTCATTGCCATGACATGGTTCTGGACGAGCTAAGAAACGCCGGCATTGCTCCAAACGTGGTTTGCGAAAGCGACAATGTGCTGGCCTTGCTCTCGCTGGTGAAGGCTGGCATGGGGATCAGCATTTTGCCGCAATCGACCATGTCTCTTCGACTCGATGACGATTTCCATGTCATGGACATAGCAGGTTGCGTTCTGGACTCTTCGGTGGCAATTGTCTGGCTAAAGGGGAGGCGTCTTTCTACCGCGGCCAGGTTGTTCATGGATACATTTCGCTAGCCGCGTCATGCCGGGATAATGAAGCGCGGCAGGATTCCTGCACCGTCCGATGAGAAATAACTCCCGTAGGAGCAATTTCCCGATACTCTAATTGACGGTTGCGGTTCAGAGTCGCATTTCTGCTTTGTGGTTGCGGTTACAATTCACCTATTCATTCCAACAGGTATTTCCATGCTTAGTTACCGCCACGCTTTTCATGCAGGCAATCATGCCGACGTACTGAAGCACACCGTCCTGATCCAGTTGCTGCACTATTTCGGCCAGAAGGACGCGTCCTATTTTTATATCGATACCCATGCCGGCGCCGGACTGTACGCGCTGCATGGCGAGCAAGCGACAAAGAACGCCGAATTCGAGACCGGTCTCAGCCGTCTTTGGGAGAAAAAAGATTTACCCGCGCCGCTGGCCGATTATGTGAAGCTGATCAAGAAGCTCAACCCGGATGGAAAAATGCGGTATTACCCCGGCTCGCCTTTCATAGCGGAAAAAATTCTGCGCGAACAGGATCGCCTGCGTCTGTTCGAATTGCATCCGAACGAAAGCAAGATCCTGCAGCAGAACTTCAAAAAACAGGAAGCGCACGAAGCGGCGCAAGGAAGAAAGCCGTCCGCACGCGGTAGCCGCGTCATTGTCGAGATGGCCGACGGATTCGATGCGCTCAAGTCGCTGCTTCCGCCGCCGTCGCGGCGCGCGCTGGTGCTGCTCGATCCGCCGTATGAGGATAAACTCGACTATCGCCGGGTTATATCCACCCTTAACGACGCGCTCAGCCGCTTTTCGACCGGCACTTATGCGATCTGGTATCCGATATTGCACCGTATGGAGGCGCGTGAATTTCCCGCCCGGTTGAAGCGCCTGCCGGCACAGGACTGGCTTAACGTCAGCCTGACAGTAGCCAAGCCTGCGCCAGACGGCATCGGCCTTACCGGTAGCGGCATGTTCATCCTGAATCCACCTTGGACGCTGGCGGCGACGTTGCAGGACGTAATGCCGTATCTGGTGTCTGCGCTCGGCCAGGATAGCGATGCGCGTTTCACCTTGGAAAGCAGCGCAAAGTAGCGCGGTTTTTCCATATTTATCCTGCACCCGAAATAGCATTTATCGAATACTGCCTTCATGCCGCTCTCAGCGAATCCACGATCTTCATTCTGGCCGCGCGGAATGCGGGCAGGAGACCTCCGATCAGTCCCATCACCAGTGCAAACAGCAGCGATTTGAACGCGATGGCCGAATTCAGCGTGAAGCCGAACGCCAGCTCGGAAAACGACTGAAAATTGGTGGTGGAAAATGAAAGAAATTGCATGAAGGAGGCGATCACCAGCCCTACCATGCCTCCGGCCAGCGACAGCGCAAGCGATTCCATCAGAAAAGCAGTCAGAATGCTGCGCCGCTTGAAACCAAGGGCGCGCATGGTGCCTATCTCGGTTACGCGGTTGGCTACTGCCGCATACATCGTCACCATTGCTCCGATCATTGCTCCGATCGAAAATATCAGCGATAGCGTCATACCGAGAATGCTGATGAAAGTCGACAGCGCCTTCGACTGGTCCGCATAGAACTCTCGTTCGCGCTTGGCTTCCAGCGTCAGCCGCGGGTCGCTTTCAATGTCCTGCTTGAATGCGGCAAAGCGCTGGCTGTCATTGAGTCGCACTATTATCGACGAGAAGGCCTGGCGGCGGAATGCCTGCATCAGTTGATCGGCGTCGCCCCACACCTCGGAATCGAATCCGCTTTTACCTGCATCGAATGTGCCGACCACGGTCCAGTCGCGCTGGCCGAAACGCAAGGTTTCGCCGATGCCTGTGCCAGAGAATCGCCGCGCAATGCTGTCTCCGGCGATAATTTCCGACGAGCCTGGGCGAAACATGCGCCCGGAAACAAGTTTTACCTGCGGGCGCAACGCCAGTCCGGTTTGGGACACGCCGCGGATAATCACATTCGACGGTTTCTCGGAATCGCGCTTGTTAAGCGAGATTAGCACCACTGTTTCCTTCGAAACCAGCGGCTGTCCATCCTGCCCGTAAGCGATGGCCGGATGCGTGGTTGCGACTGTCGCCTGCTCGCGCTCGACCCCGCTCTGTACCTCGGTATCCGCCGCCCGCCGGATAATCACGGCGTTGTCATACTCTCCGGTGCTGACCAAGGTATTCTTCAGCCCTTCATCGAGCATCAGTACGGTGGCGAACACGAACACCACCAGCGCCAGTCCGGCAGCAGTCAAGGCGGAAGTCAGACGGCGTGCCCATAGATTGCGCAGAATATAGCTGAGCGGAATTTTCATGTGCCGGCGCTCCTCAGCCCTTCGACGATATTCACATGCATCGAACGCAAAGTCGGCAAGATTGCAGCAATGATGCCAACAGCCAGCGCCGCGCCAATCTGCTGCGCCATTATTTGAGGAGCGATTTCAAACGCGGGAAAGAAAGTGCCCATCTTGGCGCTGAATGCCTTCGCCACAGGGAAAAGCAGCGCAATACCCAAGCCTGCTCCCATCAGCGCGAGCAAAATGGATTCCCCGAATATCAGCGTCGCCAGGAATCCCGGTCCGAACCCAAGCACTTTTAGAGTCGCATACTCGGACAGCCGCTCGCGGGCGCTCATCGCCATCGTGTTAGCCATGACAGCCATGATGATGACAACAACGACAAAAGATACGATCCGGATTGCCAGGATAATGGCATCGGACATGGAAACAAATCCAAGCTGGAAAGCCTTTTCAGTTTCCGTCAGCGTTTCCGCCAAGGAATTATGGAACTGGCTGTCAATGCTTCGGGAAATTGCAGCGGCATTGTCCGCGTTATCTATTTTCACGAAATAAATCCCGATCTGATTGGCGCGGCGCGGCATTGTCTTCAACATTGTTTCATTCAGATAATCCCAATGAAAGAAAAGTTGGGTTGTATCGGTACTCGCTTGCCTGCCGTCATAAATGCCACGCACCACGAATTCCCATTGGCCCGGATAAATCGTGCCCTTGATGGGGATTATGTCGCCCAGCTTGAATCCATATTGCCGGGCCAGCTTGCGTCCTACCACGCAGCCTTTGCGGTCCAGTTCGAAAGCGCGCATCTGATGTTCGTCCAACACGAATTCAGGATAGAGGTCCAGATACTTGCGTCCGGATATCGCCAATTGAGGAAAGAAATTTTTCGGCTCCTGGTAGACGCCGCCGAACCAGTTGGCATAGGCGACCGCGGTAACGCCCTCCACGCTGCGGATCTTGCTTTCGTAGGACAGCGGCAGGGTGAATACCAGTGAAATCGCATTACGCGTGATCAATCTCGTGCTCGATGCCGCTTCAGCGCCCGCATACCATACATTGATCACGGTCTGAAGCAGGCCGAAGGATAAAATGGCAACCATCAGTCCGAACAAGGTCAGCGAGGTGCGCAGCTTGTGCCGTAGCGTGTTCTTGAAGATTAGCTTGAGCGCATACATACACTAGCTTCCGGCATCGAGCAGCCGGCCTTTGTCTAGATGAATCACCGCTCTTGCCTGCTGCGCTGAAATTGCATCGTGCGTGACCATGATGATTGTCTTTCCCAGTTCTTTGTTGAGCTGGTTCAGCAGGGCCAGAACCTCGGCGGCCGAATTCCGGTCCAGGTCGCCGGTCGGTTCGTCCGCTACGATCAGCGTCGGGTCGGTAACGATAGCGCGCGCAATCGCAACCCGCTGCTGCTGCCCTCCGGAAAGCTCGGCCGGCGTATGATCCATCCGATCTGCAAGATTCACCATGGATAGTGTCAGTTCGGCGCGCTCGCGCCTTTCCTTGCGCGACAGGCTGGTCAGCAATAACGGTAATTCCACGTTTTCGAACGCGGTCAGCACCGGCAGCAGATTATAGAACTGGAATATGAAGCCGACGTGGGCGGCGCGCCAGTCGGCCAACTCGGCTTCGGACAATTTCGTGATATCGAGGCCGGCCACGCGCAATATGCCGCTGTCTGGCTTGTCGATGCCGGCGATCAGATTCAGGAGCGTGCTCTTGCCGGAACCGGAAGGGCCCATCAGGGCAGTAAAATCGCCGGTCTGGATATTCAGCGTGATATCGTCAAGAACAGGTACCACCTGGTCGCCGCGGCGATACGATTTTGCCAGTTGCCGGATTTCGACTAGCGGCGCCATATGCTCCTATTTCTTCGAGAGAGAAACACTGACGCCGTCCTTGATCTTGTCGCTCGGCCCCAGCACCACTTTTTCACCTGCTGCGATTCCGCTTACTTCGACCAGGTCGCCGATACGCCTGCCGGTCTGCACATTAACCTGCCTAGCCTTGTCGTCTTTAACCTGAAACACGACCTTGCCGCCATCGCGCTCGACCACTGCGGCCGGCTGCACAGCGGTCACAGACACCCTCTCTTCCGGAGACACCGGTTTTGAAAGGAACGCAACCTTGGCGCTCATGTCCGGCAATATGCGCGGGTCGCGTTCGACGAAGCGCACCTTGACCAGCAAGGTGGCCTTGGATCGATCCACGGTCGGCACCATGCGCGATACGACACCGGCCAAGCGCAGATCAGGCAATGCTTCGAGCTGGATCTCGCAGGGCTGGCCTACAGTGATCTTGGACAGGTTCGATTCGGATACGTCCGCCTCGACTTCGAGCGTGTCCATGTCGGCTATAGTTACGACCGCACCCTTGCTGTCGGCCGCTGACGAGAATGGAGTGATGTTGTCGCCGACGTTCGCATTCTTGGTCAGGATGACGCCGTCGAACGGCGCCGTGATCAAGGTCTGGTCGAACGCTACTTGCGCCGCTTGCCGGTTTGCCTGCGCTACCGCAATTGAAGCGCGCAACCCGCTGATGGCCGATCTGGCCTTGTCGTACCGAGCCTTCGCCGCGTCATGACTGGCAGCCGAGATGAATTTTTGCTGCAGTAATTTCTGCGAGCGGAGATAGGCGCTCTCCGCATCCCGGAGTTCGGCCTGGCCCTGCTCCAGGTTGGCCTGTGCGACCTGGACGTTCGCTGCGGCCTGGCTGAGGCTGGCCGCAACATCACGATTCTCCAGACGAGCCACCAGTTCATTTTTTTTGACGCGGCTGCCTTCGAGCACGCCCAGCCACTCCAGACGGCCGGAAGCCTTGGATGAGAGCGCCGCCTTGCGCTGCGCCACGGCATAGCCGGTAGCATTCAGCAAGGTGTAGTTCTGGGATGGCGAGGTCTTGACGACAGTAGCCGTTTCGACGGATTGCTTGCTGCGCGAATGAACTATCAGCCCGATTACGACAGCGAATGCAATCGCTGCAGTAACCGCAATTCTCATCCAGGGGCGACGGCGTTTGGGAGCATTCCCTGCCGGAGCAGTGCTGCTGCGATCAATCTTCAGTTTAGATAGGTCTGCAATAGCCACTGGCACTCCGCACTGGGCAAGTGGAAGGGGCACTTGTGCCCGGATAGTTGCCATTTCAACACAAAGATGGAAGAAATGTAAACTCGCAGTTTGCGAGGATAGAGTCAGCCGGCAGAGCTAGTCTTGATGAATCTTAAATGCCTGACTGCGCTATGCTTGGGCGATTCACCGATCCTGCATTTCTAACGAAGCATGCAATGCCGGGTTTTCCTTGCTGGCGCAACGAGAAATTCCTTGCATCGAACAATAGACGAGGCCGTAAGGTTCTCGCTCGGCTCTCGGACTCCGCTTATGGCGGCAGCAGCGTTGTATTCGAGATGACCCTGTCTTTTGTCATTCCCTTGAGGCTGGAAATTTTCACTTGTGCATGATATGGAATCAGCCTGCCAGCAATAGAAACACGCTTGGCTTTCGGTGGAAATCGGGCACTTTTCCTTCAGCCATGAGGCTTTTCCATTTTCCGGCCGTGAGCGTCCGGACCGATTCCGTGGGCAAGGTCAAGTCGGTCGCGACACAAACCCGTGTGCCGGGCTGGCACGCGGCGGCAATGGCTTCCAGCATCGGGCCGTTGCGGTACGGGGTTTCGATGAATAGCTGGGTCTGCCGCTCGCTACGGGAGCGTTCTTCCAGTGCCCTGATGCGTTTTAGCCGTTGTGCCGCATCCGTCGGAAGATAGCCGTTGAACGCAAAGCTCTGCCCGTGCAGGCCGCTTGCCATCAGCGCCAGCAACAACGAGGAAGGCCCGACCAGGGGCTGAACCCGGATGCCGAGTTCATGCGCCATTTTCACCAGGTCGGATCCGGGATCGGCAACGGCGGGAACGCCGGCTTCCGAGATCAGCCCGCCGTCCTCGCCGGCAAGAATCGGGGCGAGCAGCCCCGGCAGGGCGGCCGCGGCAGTATTGACGTTCAGTTCTTCGATCCGGATCTGCTGCAGCGGCATTGCAAGCGGGTGCGTCAGGGCGACTTGTTTCAGGAAGGCGCGGGTGGTCTTGGCGTTCTCGGCGACAAAGTAGCCAAGCCGTGCTGCAAGAGCCTGGACTTCTTCCGGGATAATGTAAGCAAGCGATCCGGCCTGATCGGTTGGCGCGGACCCGAGCGTATTCGGGACTAAATATAAAATGCCTGGCATGGCTGGAGATGAGTTGTAATGTTAAAAAATGAGGATAAATAGCAAATTCTCAGGTTCAATGACATCAAAAATAGATGAAAATGCTCCCTGTTCCTAAGAGTTATTCGGCTGAAAGAACGGCACGCCGCAGTTGCGCAGCATGGTTGTCAGTGTAATCAATGGCAATCCGGTCAGCGCGGTAGGGTCCGAGCTTTCGATCTTCTCGAGCACGGCGATGCCGAGAGCTTCATTTTTAGCGCTGCCGGCGCAATCATAGGGCTGTTCGATGCGAAGATAGGCATCCAGCTCTTCGTCCGGCAGGTTGCGGAAGGTGACAAAGGTTTGCACGTTGGCGACTTGCGCGTTTTTGGCAGGTTCGCTCTTGCGCCCGTCCCAAACGCAGAGCGCGGTATGGAAAGTGACAAGGCGTCCCCGCATTTTCTGCAATTGCTTCAGCGCGTTCTCATGGGTGCCGGGTTTGCCGATCTGCTCGTTATCGAGCGTCGCCACCTGGTCGGAGCTGATCACGATCGCATCCGGATGCTTCGCTCCGATAGCGGCAGCCTTGGCGTATGCAAGCCGTAGCGCCGTGTCCTGCGGCGCTTCGCCGGCATGAGGAGTTTCATCAATGTCGGGAGCGGCTACTTCAAACGGAAAGTGTAGCCTTGCCAGCAGTTCTTTGCGGTATTGGGAACTGGAGCCGAGAATGATGCGCGGAAAAGGCAGGCGAATTGATGGCATGAATGAACAAGAAAGAGAAGAATAAGTCCAAGACTTTGACTAATAAGGGGTATTTTTGTTATTATCGCAGGTTTTCCGGTAGGCTTGGCTTATGGACGCTCTACTTATCGACCCTTTTGACTTCTGTCGGCGCAACGGTTTGCGCGAAGGGCAAATGGCTGTTGCCGAACTGGACAGGCTTTCAGACGCGGTTGCAGACCGATCGGGAACGCTGGATTGGCGTCTGAGCGGGGGCAAGGGCAAGCTCGGGCGTCCTCAACTGACCTTGTCGGTCAAGGGAACGGTGCAACTGATTTGCCAGCGCTGCCTGAATCCGCTTGCTTACGAGATAAATACGGAATCGCGCCTTATCCTTGCAAGGGATGAGGAGGGCGCAGACGAAATCGAGGAGATGCTGAACGACGACACGTTCGACGTCATCGTCGGATCCAGCGCCCTGGATATAGTCGCATTGGTGGAGGATGAGGCGCTTTTGGCCTTGCCATTGTCGCCGCGGCATGAGGTTTGTCCCGATTCTTCGTTATTGGAAGAAAAGAGCAAGAAGGAATCCCCGTTTTCCGTTCTTCAGGGATTGAAGAAATAGTTTTCGGTTTAAACAAACAATGATTTCCGCCTTGCAATGGTATTGAAAGGCGGATGTGTTAGAATTCTCGAACTTTTGTATCAGGAGTTATCATGGCAGTCCAACAGAATAAAAAGTCACCTTCCAAGCGCGGCATGCATCGTTCGCATGATGCTATCAGCACTTCCCAATTGTCCATCGAGCCGACAACCGGTGAGAAGCACCGCCGCCACCATATCAGTCCGACGGGCTACTACCGCGGCAAAAAAGTTTTGCAGACCAAGAGCGACGAGTAATAAGCAGTTCAGCAGGCCGACCAGTAAAATGGCGCGATTGGTTGCATGACCATGCGCCATTTTTGTTGCGCCTAAAATAATGCGTTATTTCGAGTGCATGTAACTTGGGTAACTGGCTGAATCAGGCATCGAACCGAGAGAATGACAACAAAAATTTCAATCGACTGTATGGGGGGAGATCATGGGGTATCCGTGACTATCCCCGCTTGTCTTTCATTTGTTAATGATAAAAAAGATGTCGAGCTGGTGCTGGTAGGGCAGGAAGATGCCATTCGCACCGAATTGAAAAAGCACAAAGCCGAGAGTCATCCTCGTTTGCAAATCGTAAATGCGAACGAAGTGGTCGAAATGGATGATACGCTTGAAATCGCACTGCGCCGCAAGAGGAACTCTTCGATGCGCGTTGCGATACAGCTCGTCAAGGATGGTCAAGTTCAGGCTTGCGTCTCCGCAGGCAATACAGGCGCGCTGATGGCCGTTTCGCGCTACATCCTGAAGACATTGCCAGGAGTCGACCGTCCCGCTATCTGCGGCATTCTGCCTAACCAGAAGAACGGCCCCACCTACATGCTCGACCTGGGAGCGAACGTCGATTGCGAAGCGAAGCATCTGCAGCAGTTTGCACTCATGGGTTCGGCGCTTTATTCTTCCATGGAGAATAATCCGAAGCCGAAGATCGGTCTGCTAAACGTGGGCGTGGAAGAGATCAAGGGCAACGAAGTCGTGAAGAAAGCGGCTGAAATGTTGCATGCCGAGCATAAAAAGGGTGTAATCAATTTTTATGGCAATATCGAAGGCAACGATATTTTCGAAGGGACTGCCGATGTTGTGGTGTGCGACGGTTTTGTCGGCAACGTGGCGTTGAAGTCGGTAGAAGGGCTGGGCAGGTTTTTCAGGATCGTCCTGACTTCGGCTTTCAAGAGCAGTCTGCTGAACATGATTGGTGCAATGCTGGCGCGAAGTGCCCTTAAAGCAATTTCGCAACGGCTGAATCCTTCGAGATTCAATGGAGCAAATTTGCTAGGCTTGCGCGGGCTGGTTTTCAAGAGCCACGGCAGTGCGGATGCCTATGCTTATGAGTGTGCAATAAGGCGCGCGTTTGACGCGGTCAAAAATGACGTGTTGTTACGCATTTCGACAAAAATGACTGAACTGCTTCCGGAACCTGAGGCCATGCTGGCTTCCGGTAATTCCGGTGCAACAGAATCATCTGGACAAACAATAGCATGACTATATACGGCAAAATTATCGGGACCGGCAGCTATTTGCCGCCTAGGCGCGTAACGAACGATGAGTTGGCGGCCACGTTGGCGGCAACCGGGGTGGAAACTTCGGATGAATGGATAAAGACGCGTAGCGGCATTGTGGCAAGGCATTATGCTGACGCCGACGTGCAGTCGAGCGATCTTGCCGTCGAGGCAGCCCGAAATGCGCTGGACATGGCAAAACTGGCCCCGAATGACGTCGACATGATCATTCTGGCTACGACTACGCCCGATTTTTTCGGCGGTTTCCCCAGCACTGCATGCGTCGTGCAGAGAAAGCTGGGCATTACCAGCAACTGCGCCGCAGTCGACGTGCAGGCGGTTTGCAGCGGTTTCGTTTACGCCATGTCAATGGCAGACAGTTTCATTCGAGCCGGGGTTCATAAGAACATACTCATCATCGGTGCCGAGACCTATTCACGCATTGTCGATTTCAAGGATCGCACCACCTGCGTGCTTTTTGGAGATGGCGCCGGTGCGGTGGTTGTGTCCGCCTCCAAGGAGCCTGGTATTCTCGCCACCAAGATGCATGCGGACGGCAGCTATGGCGATATTCTTTGCCTGCCCGGCAAGCTAAGCAATGGCGCTATCGAAGGCAGCGCCTTTCTTTACATGGACGGCACTGCCGTATTCAAGCTGGCGGTAACGGTTTTGGACAAGGTTGGGATGGAGGTGCTTGACGCGGCAGGGATGCAGCCCTCCGACGTCGACTGGCTGATTCCGCATCAGGCCAACATTCGCATCATGCAAAGCTCCGCGAAAAGACTTCATATTCCCACGGAGAGGGTGGTGGTAACCGTCGATCAGCATGGCAATACTTCCGCTGCCTCGATTCCTCTGGCGCTGGATACCGCTGTGCGCGACGGGCGCATCAAGCCCGGGCAAAATATACTGATGGCAGCCATAGGGGGCGGCCTGACCTGGGGCGCAGTCCTGGCACGCATGTAAGATCGGAACGGTTCATTTCCCCTCAACGTATTTTAAACAAGAATATGCCTAAATTTGCCTTTGTTTTCCCCGGCCAGGGTTCCCAAGCTGTTGGAATGCTTAATGGATTTGCCGATAATGCAATAGTCCGTCAAACAGTTTCCGAGGCTTCCGATGCGCTTGATTTCGATCTCGGCAAATTGATCGCCGAAGGGCCGAAAGAGGATCTGGACCTGACCACCAACACACAACCGGTCATGCTGACCGCTGCGGTCGCTTATTACCGCGCATGGATTGCTGCGGGCGGCGCAGTTCCATCCGTGGTGGCAGGCCACAGCCTTGGCGAGTATTCGGCCTTGGTTGCATCGGGGGTAATCGCATTCCCGGATGCCGTGCGTCTGGTGCGTTTTCGCGCCAAGGCGATGCAGGAGGCGGTGCCTGTCGGTCAAGGCGGCATGGCGGCAATTCTCGGTCTGTCTGACGAGGATGTGATAGCCGCCTGTGCGGAAGCAGCGCAAGGCGAAGTGGTTGAGCCGGCAAACTTCAATGCACCCTCGCAGTTGGTGATCGCCGGCCACAAGGCAGCCGTTGCGCGTGCCTGCGAAGCGGCCAAGGCAAAGGGAGCGAAGCGCGCGTTGGTATTGGCGGTTTCCGCGCCCTTCCATTCGTCGCTCCTGAAGCCCGCTTCGGACCGCTTGCGCGAATACATGGCCGGGTTGACCTTTTCCTCGTCACAAATACCGTTGATCAACAACGTCGATGTGGAAATACTGAGCGATCTGGATGCGATCAAGGACGCCTTGGTGCGCCAGGCAGCCAGCCCTGTGCGCTGGGTCGAGACTATCCGGAAAGTCGCCTCCTTGGGCGTCACCCATGTAATCGAATGCGGGCCCGGCAAGGTGCTCGCAGGATTGAGCCGGCGTATCGAGGGGTCGCTGACGGGAGATGCAATTTTCGACCAGGCATCTCTGGATAATATGCTGGAGGCGTTGAAATGAGCGCCCTGATCCTGCAGGATAAAGTAGCGCTGGTCACCGGCGCATCGCGCGGTATTGGCCACGCGATTGCGCTGGAGCTGGCCCGGCAGGGGGCAACCGTGATCGGCACCAGTACATCGGATGCCGGCGCAGCGATGGTCACCGAAGACTTGGCCCAAATCAGGCCCGGCGCAGGCAAAGGCGTTGTGCTGGACGTGAGCGACTCGGCTCGCAGCCTGGCGGTGCTGGAGGAGATTCAGAAGGAATTTGGCGGCATAGCCATTCTCGTCAATAATGCCGGCATCACGCAGGATCAACTCGCAATGCGCATGAAGGATGAGGAGTGGGATGAGGTCATTTCCGTCAACCTGACCGCCGTCGCTCGGCTATCGCGTGCGGTGACCAGAGGAATGATGAAGGCGAGACAAGGCCGCATCATCAATATTACTTCCGTGGTCGGTTCGATCGGCAATCCGGGCCAGATGAATTACGCGGCATCCAAGGCGGGCGTGGAAGGAATGAGCCGGTCACTGGCAGCCGAACTCGGCAGCCGCAACATTACGGTCAACTGCATTGCTCCCGGATTCATAGATACCGACATGACAAAATCGCTTAGCGAAGAGCAGTCCGCGCTCTTGCTGCAAAGAATTCCGCTGGCTCGCTTCGGTTCGCCCGAGGATGTTGCCGCCGCCGCTGTGTTTCTGGCCTCCCCGCAGGCCAATTACATCACTGGAACCGTTTTGCATGTGAACGGCGGAATGTACATGAACTGATTTACAAGCGGTTTTTATGTCTATAATTCCGTGATGGAAGTGACAAAAAACCAAAATTGAAATTTCCTTGCGCAAACCTGCTAAAATGCGCGCACTTTCCACAACATACAAACTGGAGCTACAACATGTCCGATATCGAACAACGCGTTAAAAAAATTGTTGCTGAACAACTGGGTGTCGCTGAAGCGGACATCAAGCTGGAATCGTCATTTGTTGATGATCTTGGCGCAGATTCGCTTGACACGGTAGAACTCGTAATGGCTCTCGAAGATGAATTCGAAATGGAAATCCCGGACGAGCAAGCAGAGAAGATCACCAACGTAAAGCAAGCGGTTGATTACGCAACTGCCCACGTAAAAGCCTAATTAATTCTCATCGACTCTAGGAGAAGAGCTTGAGCCGTACACGTCAACGCCGGGTCGTTATTACCGGTCTAGGTTGTATTTCACCTGTCGGAAACTCCGTGGCCGATATGTGGAACGCTGTGACTACTGGAAAGTCAGGTATTGCGACCATCACAAAATTTGATGCTTCTGCATTCAGCACGAATTTTGCGGGTGAAGTTAAGAACTTCAATATCGAAGACTACATTCCAGCGAATGAAGCTCGTCATATGGATAGCTTCATACACTTCGGCATGGCCGCAGGTATACAGGCGATTCAGGACAGCGGCTTGGTAGTAACGGAGCAAAATGCCGATCGCATTGGCGTGAACATAGGTTCAGGCATCGGCGGATTGCCGATGATTGAAGAAACGCACGCCCAGTACGAGAAACGCGGGCCGCGCCGTATCAGCCCATTTTTCGTGCCGGCATCGATTATCAACATGATTTCCGGCTTTCTTTCCATTAAATTTGGATTGCGCGGCCCGAATCTGTCGATCGTTACGGCATGCTCGACGGGCTTGCACTGTATCGGTTTTGCCAGTCGTCTGATCGCTTATGGCGATGCAGATGTCATGGTCGCCGGCGGTGCCGAGTCAACTATTTCTCCTCTTGGCTTGGGCGGCTTTGCATCAGCCCGAGCCCTGTCGTCGCGGAATGAAGACCCGACTACCGCTTCCCGTCCCTGGGACAAGGATCGTGACGGCTTCGTGCTTGGCGAAGGCGCAGGCGTCATGGTGCTGGAAGAGTATGAGCACGCAAAGGCTCGCGGAGCCAAGATTTACGCGGAAGTGCTGGGTTTTGGCATGAGCGCGGACGCGAACCACATGACGGCGCCGCTGGAAGATGGCAGTGGAGCCAGCCGCTGCATGATTTCTGCGATTAAGGATGCGCAGATCAATCCCGAGCAGATCGATTATGTAAACGCGCATGGCACATCGACTCCCCTGGGCGATATGGCCGAGACGATTGCCGTCAAGCGTACCATGGGCGATCATGCGAAGAATATCGTGATGAGTTCGACCAAGTCCATGGTTGGGCATCTGCTTGGTGGCGCGGGCGGCCTGGAGTCAGTAATAACAGCCTTGACGCTGCATCATCAGGTTGTACCTCCGACGATTAATATCTTTAATCAGGATCCTGCTTGCGATCTGGACTATTGCGCAAACACGGCTCGTGACATGAAGGTCGATTACGCGCTGAAGAATTCCTTTGGCTTTGGCGGAACCAACGGATCGCTGGTTTTCGGCAAGATTTAATCAGCCTCTGCAGCATTGAAACCCTCGGTCATCGAAAGATGACCGAGGGTTTTTTTCATTTTACTATTGCAAAAAATGCATTGGAAAAATGGCGGTTAGAATATCCTTCATTAAATCAGGGTTGGCATTACTTGGCCTGGTGCCTGCCTGGCCGGTATCGCCGCACAGAGCACATAGGCTTTACGCGTTTTGACCAACAGCCAATGCTCTCTTGGGAGTACATCGTGACCGCGCCATGAGCACAATAGCTATTTCCGCCACAATAAAACCGTCCCGCATGTTATTCGTTTTGACCATGGGGATGGGGCTTGGCACGATCGCTGCCGGGGTTCTTGCCGGCATCGGTTTCATGGGGAATTTTTCATACTGGGCCAGGTTGCTTATTGCCCTGTTTTGCATTGGTTCCTCACTGTTCGCTTTTTTCTATCAATTCAGACCAAAAAAAGCGCTTCGAATTGATATTTCCGGTATTGGACAAATACGCTTGCGGGAATATATAGAGGTTGATCGCGTATCTGATGAGCGACAAGACATCACGGCAATAAGCGAGGAAGAATATCAGATGAAAGAAGGCTCGACTTTATGGTCAAACCTGCTTTTTTTGCAATTGGTTTCAAGCGCCGGCCAAACGCGAAATTTAAGGATATTTCCGGATTCCGTGACGTCGGACGAGTTCCGGGCTTTATATATTGCGTGCCGCTGGATCGCAGCTCGAAAAAGATCGGAATCCGAGCAGAAAATATATATTGAATAGTTGAATCTCTTGTTGAACTTATTGCAATCGGGCAACTCTAAATGATGTATTGGGGCCGCTTGCATAAATAAAGGTACCCAATTTTGACGACTGAACGTGATATTGACTTGCTGCTTGTCGAGCGTGTTCAACGCGGCGACAAAATAGCATTTGACTTGTTGGTGTCGAAGTATCAGCGCAAGCTGTTCAGGCTAGTGCTGAGGCTGGTTGTTAATCAGACAGAGGCTGAGGATGTTGTACAGGAGACGTTTATCAAGGCTTATCGCGCTTTGCATCAGTTTCGGGGAGACTCTGCGTTTTATACTTGGTTGTATCGGATCGGAATTAACACGGCGAAAAACTTTTTGGACAATCAGGGAAGGCGCGTGCCGACCTCGACCGATTCAACTGCGGAACAGAGTGAAACTTTTGACGAAGGAGAGAACCTAAGAGATATAAATACGCCGGAATCGATGCTTGCATCAAAGCAAATTGCGGAAACTGTCAATATGGCCATGAGCGAGTTGCCTGAGGATCTTAGAATGGCGCTATCGTTGCGTGAGATGGAAGGTTTGAGTTACGACGAGATAGCTGTTGTCATGGATTGTCCGATCGGAACAGTTCGAAGCAGAATTTTCAGGGCACGCGAGTCAATTGCAGAGAAACTTAGGCCTTTGTTGGGAACATCTATTGATAAAAGATGGTAATAAATAAATAATGATAGTGCTTGAAATTATTATAATAATGGCAAATTATGCGGACCTGACACAATGAAACACGAAAAATTATCGGCTCTGGTTGATGGTGAATTGAATGAAGTTGAATTCAATTCGATAATGGAAGAATTGAATTCTTCCGAGGTGCGAACCAGGCTGGACCTTTACGATAAGATCGGCGACGCCTTAAGAGCGGAGAGCGCAAAAGCGAATTTAAGTCCGGAATTCGCGCTCAGGATGGCCGTCAGCATGGAAGCAGAGTTGCCGCTTGTCGCCAAGGAACCGGTTGACCCGGAAAATTTGCAAGGTCAGTTAAAGCCGCTGGCTGCCCAGCAATCGGGGGAAGCCGACAAATCTTCGGAAGAAGACGAAAAAATCCGCATATTAAAGCAACTGGTTATTCCCGGTATTGCCGCAATGGCCGCTGTGGCAGTTATTTTTTCGCCGCAATTCATGTTTGTCATCCAGGCAAACGCATATTCTTCCTCATACACAGCTATAGCCGGCGCTGCCGTCATCGCACAGAAATTTATCGTCGGTTGACGTTCTGAGGCTGCATGCGCCGCTTGCAGCCTCAGTTTTCATAAGTAAAATATCACTCCTGTTCCAGTCCGAATAATAGGTTTTGGGCTGCCTGTATTTTCCAAGCCGGTTTGCATAGCCATGAGTTCGATGACATGAAAATCAGTTTAGTCAATTTCCCCCGGGTTTTTCTAGTCGCTATCTTGAGTGCGTTTAGTGTTTTTGCACTTTCTGTTGTAGAGAATGCATGCGCCGCCGCGCCGCCGCTGCCGGATTTTACCGAACTGGTCGAGAAGACCGGCCCTGCGGTAGTCAACATCCGCACCAAGGAGAAATCGGTCAGCCAGGACGTTTCCACAGGCGAAGTTATGGAGTTGAATGAATTCCTGCATCGCTTCTTCGGGGTGCCCCTGCCGGAATCTCAGTCTGACGGACAACCCGGTGATAAAACAGATCCAAAGCAGCGCGAAGAGATCAGGCGCGGGGTCGGGTCGGGGTTCATCATTTCCGCTGATGGTTATATCCTGACCAATGCGCATGTGATCGATAGCGTCGACGAGGTCTATGTCAGGCTGACCGACAAGCGCGAATTCAAGGCCCGCATTATCGGCGTTGACAAGCCTACCGACGTCGGCTTGCTCAAAATAGAGGGCGTTAATCTGCCGCGTCTGACCCTGGGCAGTTCCCTCAGCATTCGGGCCGGTGAATGGGTAATAGCGATCGGCTCGCCGTTCGATCTTGATAATACGGTTACCGCAGGCATTATTTCCGCTAGGGCGCGGGATACGGGAGACTATCTGCAACTTATCCAGACCGATGTGGCGGTCAACCCCGGTAATTCAGGCGGTCCGCTGATCAATATGCGAGGGGAAGCGATCGGCATCACTTCGCAGATCTATAGCCGCTCCGGCGGTTATATGGGGATCTCTTTTGCGATTCCCATAGATGAAGCGATCCAGGTATCGGAGCAATTAAAGGCAGCCGGAAAAGTTAAGAGAGGCCGAATTGGCGTGCGGATAGGGGAAGTTCCGGACGAGGCGGTGCCGTTGCTCGGGCTGCCCAAAAAACAGGGCGCCATGGTGCAGAGCGTTGAACCCGGCGGTCCGGGAGAGAAGGGTGGATTGCAGCCGGGCGACATCATTCTGAAGTTCAACGGTATTCCAATCGAAAAATTTTCCGAGTTGCCGCGTCAGGTCGGCAACAGCAGGCCTGGGACTAAAATAAAATTTTCAGTATGGCGAAAAGGCGTTAGCCGAGATGTCAGCATTACCGTTGCCGAACTGGAGCCGGAAAAGATTGATAAGGATAGCAAAGCTGAAAATGAGAAAAACAAAAAGACGGAAAAATCTGCCGGTCGCATGCTCGGTCTGGTCGTCGGCGACCTGACAGATGCACAAAAGGGGCAATTGCTGATTGATGGCGGCGCCTATGTGAACGCAGTCGACGGGGCCGCTTTAAGGGCAGGGCTGCGGCCAGGGGATGTAATCATGCGCATCAACAATAGCGACGTGAAGAATGCACGCCAGTTCAATTCGCTGATCGCGCAACTCGATGAAAAGAAACCCGTACTGCTTCTCGTCCGACGCAGCGGCAGTTCCCGCTTTCTGACAATACGGCCCAGTGGTACATGAATACAAACAATTGTCTCGTTCCTTAGCAAGGCAACATAACCGTTAGTCAGCGCAAAATAATGTACGGATACGGCCTTTTACCGGCTGATCCGTACCGGTACGTGTTTCTGAAGGTGACCGGATTCCTGCCGAACTGCAATTAAAAACGTGCTGACGATTTACCGGCTTGCCCGGCACGGAAAAAATCCGTGGCTCAATCCCGAAATTGCCGATGGACTTGCCTGAACAGGTAAATTTCAGTTCAACGGTTGAAATAGAATTTGCGAGTAAAGAATCCCTCTCGTTTCACGAAAATCGGATCCAGGCTATCCCGCGCGCCGGGCTGTCTAGAAAGATGCTTCCATGCTAAAATGAAACGTTGTGAAAAGTAGACATTATTAGTTATAAACCTTTATTTTTATTGGAGTTTTTAAAAAATGGCAATCGAGCGCACCTTGTCGATCATTAAACCGGATGCAGTAGCAAAAAATGTAATCGGTCAAATTTACACCCGTTTCGAGAATGCTGGCCTGAAGATCATCGCTGCGCGCATGATCCATCTCTCCAAAGCTGAGGCAGAAGGCTTCTACGCCGTGCATAAAGAGCGTCCGTTCTTCAAGGATCTGGTCGATTTCATGATCTCGGGGCCGGTGATGGTGCAGGCGCTCGAAGGCGAAGGCGCAATTGCCAAGAACCGCGACCTGATGGGCGCCACCGACCCGAAAAAGGCAGACAAAGGTACGATTCGCGCTGACTTTGCCGATTCGATCGACGCCAATGCCGTCCATGGTTCCGATGCACCGGAAACCGCGGCAGTAGAAATTGCTTATTTCTTTCCGGCACTGAATATATACTCGCGTTAAAGCAAACGCGAAGCTTCTTTCGGACGCATATGCTCCGGAAGAAGCTTGACTGAATATGGATATGACGTCCCCTACTAACCTGCTCGATCTCGACCCGCTGCAACTCGTCAAATACTGTGGCGAACTGGGTGAGAAGCCTTTTCGCGCCAAGCAATTGCAGCGCTGGATACATCAGTTCGGAGTTAGTGATTTCGGAGAAATGACCGATCTGGCGAAGTCGCTGCGCAGCAAATTGGCAGATAACGCCATCATTGCCGCACCGGCGGTGATCAGCGACCATATATCCACGGACGGCACGCGCAAGTGGCTGCTGGATGTCGGGCAGGGAAATGCGGTCGAGACCGTTTTTATTCCTGAGGAAAATCGCGGCACGCTGTGCATTTCGACGCAAGCGGGCTGTGCAGTGAATTGTCTTTTCTGCTCCACTGGCAAGCAAGGTTTCAACCGCAACCTGACTGTTGGCGAAATAATTGGCCAGCTATGGATGGCGGAATTCGCATTGCGCGCCAGCAAAGGCATCCCATCCGGCGTCAAGGGCGAACGGCAGATATCCAATGTGGTCTTGATGGGCATGGGTGAGCCGCTGCTTAATTTCGATGCCAGCGTCGGCGCCTTGAAGCTGATGCTGGACGACAATGCATACGGGCTTTCCCGCCGCCGCGTTACTGTATCTACCAGCGGCGTTGTGCCTATGATTGACCGGTTGTCGCAGGAATGCCCTGTAGCGCTGGCTGTCTCTCTGCATGCCTCCAACGATGCCTTGCGCGACCGGTTGGTTCCGATGAATCGCAAGCATACGCTGGCTGATCTGATGGCTGCATGCAGGCGCTATCTCGAACATGCTCCACGTGACTTCATTACTTTCGAATATTGCATGCTGGAGGACGTAAACGATTCCGATGCGCATGCGCGCGAGCTTGTTTCGCTGGTGAAAAACAAGACGAATCCGGTATCGTGCAAATTCAACCTGATACCGTTCAATCCTTATCCCGCCTCCGGCTTGCGCCGTTCGAGCCCGGCGCGCGTTCAGGCTTTTGCGCAAATCCTCATAGACGCCGGCATTGTGACCACAACCCGCAAGACGCGCGGAGAAGACATCGATGCTGCTTGCGGGCAACTCGCAGGCGAAGTACAGGATAGAACCAATGTTCTGGGCCGAATGGCGAAAATGAAGGAATACCAGCCAGGTTCGGGCATGAAAACCTTTACAATCCGCGAGGAGCGCGCATGAACTGTATCAAACCGGTTTTTGGAGTGGTTTTGATGGTCGCAATGCTTTCAGGCTGCGCTTCGGGTTCGTCGGGCAATTCGAAAGGGGAATTGCCCACCAGTTCCGACCAGACGGAAATTCAAAAAAGGGCTTCAATCCGCCTGCAGCTTGCAAGCGGTTATTACGAGCAACGCCAATGGAACGTCGCGCTCAACGAAATCAAGCAAGCGATTCAGATTGACCCGAGTTATGCCGACGCATACAGCGTGCGCGCCCTGATTTACATGGAGATGGGGGAACACGCTTTGGCGGAGGATAACTTTCAGCGAGCCCTGAAAATGTCTCCGGACAACCCTGAATTCTCTAATAATTACGGTTGGTTTCTATGCCAGACAGGACGCGAAAATCAGTCGATCGCCTATTTTGACGCGTCGCTCGCCAATCGCACTTATCTTTCGCCGGTCAAGGCGCTGAACAATGCCGGCGTTTGCAATCTCAAAATGAAGCAGATCAATGACGCCCTGCAATACTTTACCCGAGCATTTCAGTTGGATTCGTCCCATCCACTGACCAACGCCTACCTCTCGAAACTTTATCTGATGCGTCGCGACGACGACCGGGCGCGATTTTATCTGAACCGCATGAGCAGGGCCGACGCTGTATCCGCTGATGTTCTTTGGGTTGCCATCAACACGGCGCACAAGCTGGGCGACCGCACGACCGAAGCGAAACTGGCCACCCGGTTGCAGCGTCAGTACCCCAACTCTTCCGAATATACTTCCTATCAACGAGAGGCTTTCGATGACTGATAACGAGACAAACAGAGCGGAAGATATTCCCGATTCTTCGCGGCAACCTGAAGAGCGGCCTGAAGCTGTGGCGCCTGCGCCGAAGCCGGGCGCCCAGCTTGCCGAATATCGGCGTAAAGCAGGTCTGTCGGTAGAGCACGTGGCGTCTCGGATGAAGATGACCGCCAGGCAGGTGCAGAATCTCGAGTCTGATAATTACGATGCCCTGCACGGCATCCCCTTGGCGCGCGCTTTTGTCAGAGCGTACGCCAAATTTCTTCAGGTTGACCCCGAGCCGCTGGTTGCCATGTTCCCGTCCGATAAGACGACTGTAAAGACGGTTGCGAAGGCGACCGGCCCGGCAAAGCGCAGCATTCCGTCGGGGCCGTTTGCAGGAAACCGCGAACCATTCAAAAGCCGCCGCGGCATCTCGGGAAAAATGATAGGTCTGCTGCTCGTTATTCTGCTGGTGGTTGCCGCAATAGTCTCGCAACAAATGGGGTTGCTGCCCGTGAATTTCTCCTTTATGCAGAAATCGGCGAAGCAAAAGGACGACGTGAGTAAAGAAACATCATCCGATAGAAGCCAGTCCAAAGCGGCAATCGAGGAGAAAACGTCTATTTCCGGTTCTGTTTCAACCGAGGTGGTAGCGCCAAAGACAATCATGTCCGAAGATGCGCCCGCTGCGGATAAGAACAAGCCTGAGCCGGCGCCTGTTGCGGCTCCGGCCAAGCCGGAAGCAGCGCCGGCAACTCCTGTTTCGGCAACACCCGCCGTTTCCGAGAAGACTGACGTAGCGCCGAAGAGCATACCGGCCCAGTCCGGCAACAGCCTTGTGATGCGCTTCCGGGAGAATTCATGGATGCAGATCCAGCGTTCCGATTCCACCGTTCTGTTCAAGCGTCTGGTCAAGGCCGGCGAGGTGGAAAACTTTGATGTCAAAGAACCGGTTGTCGTGACGATCGGATATGCGCCAGGCGTTGACGTCACTTTGCGCGGCAAGCCGCTGGAGTTGAAACAGTCGGAAAACAGCACGGTTGTAAGGCTAAAGCTGAAATAATCACCTATGTCACAGAATAACGATCCGATCTCTTCCGGTCCCCTTTTACGCGCAAAGACAAGGGCGGTCGCCGTTCATGGCGGCAAGCATCCAGTTATTATCGGTGGCGGTGCGCCCGTGGTTGTCCAATCGATGACCAACACCGATACCGCCAATGCCATCGAAACCGCCATACAGATAAAAAGCCTGGCTGATGCAGGGTCGGAACTGGTGCGCATCACGGTCAATACGCCGGAAGCGGCGGCTGCAGTGCCTGTGATCCGGGATCAGCTCGAAAAAATGGGCGTGCATGTGCCGCTGATCGGGGATTTTCATTACAACGGACATACCCTGCTGCAAAACTTTCCCGACTGCGCGAAGGCACTGGCTAAATACCGTATCAATCCCGGCAATGTCGGACAAGGCGCAAAGCGCGATCCGCAATTTGCGTCGATGATCGAGGCTGCATGCAGGTACGACAAGCCGGTACGCATCGGAGTCAACTGGGGCAGCATGGACCAGAACCTGTTGGCGCGCGTCATGGACGAGAACGCTCATCGGGATACGCCGTGGAATACGCAAGGCGTAATGTACGAAGCACTGGTGGCGTCCGCGGTGGAAAGCGCGAAGAGGGCGGAAGAATTAGGCTTGCCGGGGGATAAAATTATTTTGTCCTGCAAGGTGTCCGCGGTGCAGGATTTGATTGCGGTTTACCGCGAACTGACGCAACGCTGCGACTACCCACTTCATCTTGGTTTGACGGAGGCCGGCATGGGCAGCAAGGGGATAGTTGCCTCCACCGCGGCTCTTTCCGTGTTGTTGCAAGAAGGAATTGGCGATACAATCCGCATCTCGCTTACACCTGAGCCAGGTGGCGATCGCACAAGGGAAGTGGTCGTTGCTCAGGAAATCCTGCAGACAATGGGCTTGCGCAAGTTCTCCCCCATGGTTATTGCATGCCCCGGTTGCGGCCGCACTTCATCAACCGTATTTCAAGAGCTGGCCAACAGTATCCAGGCTTATCTGCGGGAGCAGATGCCCGTATGGAAGACCCAGTACCATGGGGTGGAAGGCATGAGTATTGCTGTGATGGGATGCATCGTCAACGGTCCCGGAGAGTCAAGGCACGCCAATATTGGCATCAGCTTGCCCGGCACTGGCGAAACACCGACTGTTCCGGTATTCGTAGACGGCGAAAAGAAAGTCACGCTTCGCGGCGAGAACATTGCGGAAAAATTTCAGGAAATCGTTCTGGAATATGTGAAGACGAATTATGGAAAGAATGCTATTTCTGCGTGAGCGCGGAATGCCCATAAAAAATAATGGCTGAAAATTCAAAAGTAAAGAAAATACTCGGCGTAAAAGGCATGAACGATGTGCTTCCCGCTGATGCGCACGCCTGGGAACTGTTCGAGAATACCGTTCAGTCCGTATTGAAAAGTTATGGCTATCAGCAGATCCGCACGCCGATTGTCGAGGAAACGGCACTGTTTGCCCGCGGTCTGGGAGCGGTCACGGACATCGTTGAAAAGGAAATGTATTCCTTCGCGGACTCGCTGAACGGCGACAACCTTACCCTGCGTCCGGAAAGCACGGCCGGCGTTGTGCGGGCCGTTCTGGAGCATAACCTGATTTATGACGGCCCTAAGCGCTTATGGTACACAGGCCCCATGTTTCGCCACGAGAGGCCCCAGCGTGGCCGCTATCGTCAGTTTCACCAGATCGGCGCGGAGGCAGTCGGCTTTTCAGGTCCCGACATTGATGCGGAACTGATCATGCTGTGCCAACGTTTGTGGGACGATCTCGGTTTGGACAAGGTCCGGCTCGAACTTAATTCGATCGGCGATGCCGAGGAGCGCAGCAGGCACCGTGCCGATTTGATCGCCTATTTCGAGCAGCACAGGGAAATACTGGATTCGGACGCCCAACGGCGCCTGTACAGCAATCCTCTGAGGATTCTGGATACCAAGAATCCGACGATGCAGGCGATGGTGAATGCCGCGCCCAAGCTTCTGGATTACCTCGGTCAGGAATCGCTGGATCATTTTGAGGGCGTGCAAAATATCCTGCGGCACAGCAACATCCCTTTCACCATCAATACAAGGCTGGTGCGCGGAATGGATTACTACAATCGCACCGTGTTCGAGTGGATAAGCGACGAGTTGGGTTCCCAAGGCACGGTGTGCGGCGGCGGCCGCTACGATCCGCTGGTTGAAATGTTCGGAGGAAAACCCACGCCGGCCTGCGGTTTTGCCATGGGCGTCGAACGGCTCATCGAACTAATGAAAGCCAAGGGCGGCGTCGCCAACCAGAAGCAATGCGACGTTTATCTCGTACATCAGGGCGAGGCGGCGATGCTTCAGTCATTCGTGCTGGCGGAAAATATGAGGAATGCAGGCCTCGACGTTATTCTCCATTGCGCGTCGGCCAATGCGGGCAGCAGCTTCAAGGCGCAAATGAAAAGAGCGGACGGCAGCGGCGCGTCGTTTGCCGTTCTGGTCGGGGAGGACGAAATTGCAGGAAACTCCGCTACCGTGAAATTTCTGCGTTCAACGGACCAGGAAAATAACCAGGGTGCTGTGCCATTCGACAGTCTGACCGACTATCTGGTTGATCAGATCATCGGCGAATGCGATGACGAGCATCACGATCATACTAATTATCTCCACTAAATCTCATTCCAATCATGGCATACGATCTCGAAGAACAAGAACAAATTGCGTCAATGAAGGCGTGGTGGAAGCAATACGGCAATATGGTGAGCTGGACGCTGATCATTGCCCTGTCGGTTTATTGCGCATGGGCCGGCTGGAAGTATTATCAGCGCAATCAGACGACGCAAGCTTCCCAGCTTTACGATGAATTGCAAAAAGGCGTTGCTGCGAAAGACAATGCCAAGGTGCAGCGCGTTGCTCAGGATATGGAGGACAAGTTTAGCGGTACCTCCTACGCCCCGATGACTGCCCTGCAGGCAGCCAAGACGGCAGTCGAGTCCAGTGATTCAGACGCTGCGAAGAAGCAATTGCAATGGGCGATAGACAATGCCAAAGACGATGCGCTCAAGGCAATCGCAAGGGTTCGTCTTGCGGGCGTTCTTCTGGATGAAAAGGATTACGACGCCGGATTGAAACTGCTGTCGGCCGAGTTTCCCGATCAGTTTGTCGGCATGGCTGAGGATCGCAAGGGAGACATCCTGATTGCGCAAGGCAAGCTGGATGAAGCGCGGACAGCGTATCGCAAGGCAATCGAGAAGACGGATCAAAAAGATCCGGGCCGGCAGTTGATCCAGTTGAAGTTGGATGCGATCGGCGGCGCGGAAGAAGTTTCATCGGGACAGAAAATATGAAAAAAAGCATGCGTATCGCTGCTGGGTCTGTATGTGTGACCATCGTTCTTGTATTGACCGGCTGCTCATCGCTGAATCCGTTTTCAAGCAAGAAAGCCTCTTCGAATGTGCCTGCTGAACTGACCGAGTTCAAGCAGACCATGGACGCACGTAGCGCATGGTCGGTCAACGTTGGAAAGGCGGGCGACTTTGTTTTCACGCCTGCATATACCTATGACAGCATCTTTGCAGCGGCTGCGGATGGCACGATTATTCGGCTTGATGCGGCAAGCGGCCGCGAACAATGGCGCATCAATGCGGACGTTCCATTGACAGCAGGAGTCGGAAGCGATGGTGATACGGTTGCGGTTGCCGGCGAAAAAGGAGTAATACTGGCTTTTGACGCAAATGGAAAACTGCGCTGGAAAGCTCAGGCTTCCAGTGAAATCCTTTCAGCTCCCGCTGTTGGCGGAGGGCTCGTCATAGTCAAAAGCATGGATAACCGTATTGCCGCCTTCGATTCCTATTCGGGTGCGCGCAAATGGGCGGTACAGCGGACGGCGCCATTGTTGACGTTGCGTTCCTCGTCCGGAATCGTCATCGCGAATTCGAACGCGATAATAGCTTTGCCAGGCGGCCGCCTGTTGGCTCTCTCGCTTCTCAACGGTGGCGTTCGCTGGGAGATTGCCTTGGGCGATCCGCGTGGCGCCACAGAATTGGAGCGTATAGCCGACGTTTCCGGTTTTCCTGTTGTGTTCGAGCGCCAGGTTTGTGCGGTTACCTATCAGGGGCGAGTCGGCTGCGTTGACCTGGTAAACGGCGCTGCGCAATGGGGAAGAGAATTTTCCAGCGATGTCGGACTCGGAATTGACGAGCGCTTTGTATTCGCCGCGAATGAGAAGGGTTCTGTCCATGCCTTTACGCGAGATGGCGGCCAGAGCGTCTGGCGTAACGACAAACTGGCATATCGTCGGCTGACGACCCCCGTGTCTTTTGGGCGAGCAGTCGCTGTCGGCGACGGGATGGGGTATATGCATTTTCTTAACCGCGAGGACGGTTCGCTGATCGGCCGCATGAGCTCGGATGGAAGTCCGATTCTTTCTACCCCGCTGATTGCGGGTGACAAGCTGGTATTCCAGACCAGATCGGGTACGCTTATGGCGGTTACAACTGAATGAAGCCTGTTATTGCACTTGTAGGTCGCCCCAATGTGGGCAAATCGACGCTTTTCAATCGTCTTACACGCTCGCGGGCCGCACTGGTCGCTGACTTGCCCGGCTTGACCCGGGACCGCCACTATGGCGAGGGAAGAGTTGGCGAACGTCCTTTTCTTGTCATTGATACAGGCGGTTTTGAGCCTGTGGCCAAGGAAGGCATCATGCACCAGATGGCCAAGCAGACCAAGCAGGCTGTGGCGGAGGCTGATGTCGTGATTTTTATTGTCGATGGCAGGCAAGGTTTGACGCCGCACGACAAGACCATTACCGAGTTCCTGCGCCGGTCCGGCCGACCGGTATTGCTGGTAGTGAATAAAGCCGAAGGGATGAAGTACACGAACGTCACGGCCGATTTCTACGAACTCGGCATGGGCGATCCAATCGTCATTTCATCTGCCCATGGCGATGGCGTTCACGACATGCTGGACGAAGCATTGGATTTGGCATTATCCAAGAGCACGGCGACCGAAGAGCCGGTGCCAGTTGCCGAAGGCGTAATAAAGCTTGCCATCGTTGGACGCCCCAATGTCGGAAAGTCCACCTTGATCAATGCGTTGCTCGGCGAAGAACGTGTCATTGCCTTCGATATGCCCGGCACCACGCGCGACGCTATCGAGATTCCTTTCGAGCGGGGAGGAAAGCATTACGTTCTGATAGATACGGCCGGTTTAAGAAAGCGCGGCAAAGTTTTTGAAGCCATCGAGAAGTTTTCGGTAGTGAAAACCCTGCAGGCGATTTCGGAAGCGAACGTGGTCATCCTGCTACTGGACGCTCAGCAGGATGTCTCCGAGCAGGATGCGCATATTGCCGGGTTCGTGCTGGAAACTGGCCGTGCTCTGGTTGTTGGCGTGAATAAGTGGGATGGGTTGACATCCAGTCGGCGCGACGAGATCAAGATTGATGTCGAGCGCAAGCTGCACTTTTTGTCCTTTGCAAAATTTCACTTCGTTTCCGCGCTGAACGCATCCGGAATCGGACCCATGATGAAATCGGTTGAATCGGCTTATGCCGCTGCCATGGCCAAGCTTTCAACTCCGAAACTGACGCGTGCGCTGATGGAGGCGGTCGAGCACCAGCAGCCACCGAGACGCAAGAATTCTGTGCGGCCCAAGATGCGCTATGCTCATCAGGGTGGGCAAAACCCGCCGATCATCGTCATACATGGCAACGCGCTTGATGCGGTCAGCGACGATTACAAACGGTATCTCGAAAAGCATTTCCGCGATACGTTTTCATTGGTGGGGACGCCGCTTCGAATTGAATTCCGTACCGGGAAAAACCCGTTCATCAACGAAGCATAAGCGTTACTCCCGATGGTCGGACTCGTGGATATGTCAAATCATGTATAGTATCTGTCAGGAAGCACCCATCAGGCACTTGAAAAGCTTTACCGAGCCTCCAACTACTAAATAACAATCACATAATGGAGCTGTCATGAGCAACAATAAAGGGCAAATGTTACAAGACCCGTTCCTGAACGTCCTGCGCAAGGAGCACGTTCCGGTTTCCATTTACCTCGTCAACGGCATCAAGCTGCAAGGCCAAATTGAGTCGTTTGATCAATATGTAATTTTGCTTCGCAATACTGTGACGCAAATGGTTTACAAACATGCAATCTCTACCGTCGTACCATCTCGCGCCGTCGAACTCAATCTTGATTCCGACACCGAATAGTATTCATAGGGTAATCCAATGATGGGCATGTGCTGAAATGCGCGCCTTACTCGTTGGTATCGACTTCGGAAAAGGGGACTTTGCCGCCAACCTGGAAGAACTGGCCCTGTTGGCCAAGTCTGCAGGAGCGACACCTGTCGCTACCGTCACCGGCAAACGGGCCAGCCCGGATGCCGCTTTTTTCGCTGGGACGGGGAAAGTTGAAGAAATTGCGCAAGCGATTGCTGACCACCATATCGATATAGTCATCTTCAATCATGCCCTGTCTCCCGCACAACAGCGTAATCTTGAAAAAAGACTCAACATTCCGCTGGTCGACAGAACCAGTCTGATTCTTGACATATTCGCCCAGCGCGCCAAAAGCCACGAAGGCAAATTGCAGGTGGAACTGGCGCAGCTTCAGCACTTGGCAACCCGGCTGGTTCGCGGGTGGACTCACCTGGATCGCGAAAAGGGCGGCATTGGCCTGCGGGGGCCGGGCGAGACCCAGTTGGAGACGGACCGCCGCCTGATAGGAGAGAGGGTCAAACAGCTGCGTTCGCGCCTGCAAAAATTGCAGCGTCAGCGGGAAACGCAGAGACGGGCACGGAGCAGGAGTAATACATTTTCCATGTCCCTGGTTGGATATACGAATGCGGGAAAGTCGACGCTTTTCAATTCCCTGACCAAGGCTGGCACCTATGTGGCGGATCAACTGTTCGCAACTCTGGACACGACCTCGCGGCGGATTTATCTGGAGGGCGTGGGAAATGTCGTTATTTCCGATACCGTCGGGTTTGTCAGGGACTTGCCTCACCAACTGGTGGCAGCGTTTCGTGCAACGCTCGAGGAAACGATTCACGCCGATCTGCTGCTGCATGTCGTGGATGCCGCCAGTCCGACGCGCATGGAGCAGATTGAGCAGGTCAACCAAGTGCTAAAAGAAATTGGAGCAGACCAGACTCCGCAGCTATTGGTGTGGAACAAGATTGATCTTGCTGACTTGGAACCTGCTTTGGAAAGGGATGAGTATGGTAAAATTCATCGCGTTTTTGTGAGCGCGCAAACAGGCTCGGGTGTTGACTTGCTCCGTTCAGCAATTACGGAATATGCAAAGAAAGATCAGGAGTTGCCTTCGTCTGATTCATCGGAACTAATGAAGAATGCGTCAGAGGAATAAGAAATTATCCTAGTTTTAAGCCGATGACTAACACCAGAGCGCAATAAAAATGCCTTTTTTTTCATTACAGAATATTCGCCGTTATTTGCCATTGCGCCACGACCTTTGGGGACGCGGCTCGCAAGACGAGGGCGATTCCAGCGGTAAGGGTTCGGGCCGCAAGACGCCGGACGAGCAGCCGCCTGACCTGGACAAGCTCTGGAAGAGCTTTACGGACAAGCTGAACCAGTTGTTCAAGAAGAACGGCAATGCCGGCGGCGACGGTTCGGAAAAAAATCCTAAAAGAGATAGCAATGCCGCCAAGGGTACGTTGGGAGCCGGCGTAATTATTGTCCTGGTTCTTGGAGTATGGCTGGCAAGCGGGTTCTTCATCGTACAGGAAGGCCAGACCGGCGTTGTCATGACCTTTGGCAAATTCAGCCACATGACCACGTCCGGGTTCAATTGGCGCTGGCCATATCCGATTCAAAGCCATGAGTTGGTGAATGTATCTCAGGTTCGCACGGTTGAGGTCGGATACAGGTCGACCTTGAAGAACAAGCAGCCCAAAGAAGCGCTGATGCTTACCCACGACGAAAATATCATCGACATCCAGCTTGCGGTTCAGTACCGGCTGAAGAGCGCCTCGGACTGGGTCTTCAATAACCGCGACCAGGAAGAAATGGTCAGGCAGGTCGCTGAAACCTCAATTCGTGAAGTCGTCGGTAAAAGCAACATGGATTTTGTCCTGTACGAGGGGCGCGACAAGATCGCATTCGATGCGCAAAAATTGATGCAGGGAATCTTTGATCAATATCAGTCCGGCGTGCAGATCACCAACGTGACGATGCAAGGAGTCCAGCCTCCCGAACAGGTGCAAGCCTCTTTTGACGACGCTGTAAAAGCCGGCCAGGATCGCGAGCGTCAGAAGAACGAGGGCCAGGCTTATGCTAACGACGTTATTCCCAAGGCGAGGGGGGCTGCCTCGCGCCTGTTGCAGGAAGCGGAAGGCTACCGCGGCCGCATAGTGGCTAACGCGGAAGGCGATGCTTCGCGTTTCAAACAGGTTTTGAGCGCGTACCAGAAGGCGCCCGCAGTAACCCGCGACCGGATGTATCTGGAAACCATGCAGCAAATATTTGCCAATACCACCAAAATGATGGTGGATGCAAAGAGCAGCAGCAACATGTTGTATGTGCCGCTCGACAAGTTGATTTCCCAGACTGCAGCCTCCCCGGGTGGCGCTGCGTCCGCTGCGCCGCCGGCTGAGACAGCGGCGGCGCCAGCCCCGCCTGCCCCTGCCAGGGCACGTGAATCGCGCGAACGGGAGAGCAGATAATGAGACTGATACTGATAGCCGTAGCTGCCTTTTTCGCTACATTGATGTTTACTTCAACCGTATTCCTTGTCGATCAGCGGCAGTATGCGATTGTTTTCGCCTTGGGTGAAGTGAAGCAGGTTATTGAAGAGCCGGGCCTGCATTTCAAATTGCCTGCGCCGTTGCAGAATGTGATCTTTCTGGACAAGCGCATTCTTTCCAGCGATTCGGTGGAACCGGACAGGATCATCACAGCCGAGAAGATGAATATTCTCGTTGACTCCTATGTCAAATGGCGCATCGTCGATCCCAAGCTGTACTTTGTCAGCTTCAGCGGCGAAGAACAGCGGGCCCAGGACAGAATGCACCAAATCGTCAAGGCGGCTCTAAACGATGAAATAACCAAACGTACTGTCGGCGATGTCATTTCCGGCGATCGTTTGAAGATGATGACGGCCATTCACAAGAAGATGGCAGAGGAAACCAAGAATATCGGTATCGAAATTGTCGACGTCAGGCTAAAACGGGTGGATTACGTTGAACAGATCAACGCTTCCGTTTATGAGCGCATGAAGTCCGAGCGAACCCGCGTTGCAAATGAGCTCCGTTCCACTGGGTCTGCGGAATCGGAAAAGATTCGGGCCGATGCCGACCGGCAACGCGTGGTTATTCTGGCGGAAGCCTTTCGTGATGCGGAAAAAGTTCGCGGCGACGGCGACGGCAAGGCTTCCCGGATATATGCGCAGGCGTTCGGGCAAAATCCCGAGTTCTACAAGTTCTACCGCAGCCTGGAGGCGTATCGCGCCAGCTTCAATAGCCGTAGCGACGTCATGGTTGTTGATCCTTCATCCGAATTCTTCCGGTATTTCAAGAATTCGAAAGCAGGAGCCGCGAAGAAATAATCAGGTTGCCAGTTAAATAGCGGAAGCGGTTTTGCGGCTTTATTTTCCGGCCGCTTTTGCCGTGTTTTTCTTTCCTTGCTGGTATCGTTCAGAATTTTTCATTGGTTTATTTTATGCCTAATTGGCTTCTTCCTGAATATATTGCCGATGTCTTGCCTGCCGAAGCGCGCAAGATGGAAGATCTGCGGCGCGTGGTTCTGGATAACTTTCGGTTGTACGGTTACGAGTTGGTGATTACGCCAATGCTCGAGTATCTGGAGTCCTTGTTGACAGGGGCGGGACAAGATACGGAGCTCAATACATTCAAGCTGATAGATCAGCTTTCCGGCCGCACCATGGGCATTCGCGCGGATATGACTACTCAGGTTGCGCGTATCGACGCCCATTTGCTGAACCGGCGTTCCATCACCCGCCTTTGCTATGCCGGCAGCGTATTGCATACGCGTCCCGCCGGCCTGCAGGCAACGCGCGAGCCGCTGCAGATTGGCGCCGAGATTTTTGGGCATGCTGGACTGGAAGCGGACGCCGAGATTCAGGATCTGGCGCTTGCATCGCTCAAGGTGGCCGGTATTTCAGGAGTTTGCCTTGACTTGTGCCATGTCGGCGTCTTGAAGTCGCTGATTGCAGAGGATACCAAAGCAAAAAGCTGTGAAGCAGACCTCTTCGGTCTGCTGGAAGCCAAGGATATGCCGAGCCTGACCGACCTTACCGCAAAGTTCGATCCCGTTACCCGCAAGGCATTGCTTGCCTTGCCCGGCTTGTACGGAGACGACAAGGTTATTGCAAGTGCGCGGGAGGTTCTTCCTCCGTATCCGGGGATCACGAAAGCGCTTGACGAGATTGAATTCCTGTCCAGGGCGGCCGATTGCGGGTCTGTCACGATTGATCTGGCCGATTTGCATGGTTATCACTATCATAGCGGCGTCATGTTTGCCGCTTATGTTCCGGGGTTGCCGAATGCGGTGGCTCGCGGGGGACGCTACGACCATGTTGGCGAAGCATTCGGGCGCGCACGCCCGGCTACGGGGTTTTCGATGGATTTGCGCGAACTGGCCCGTCTTCTGCCGTCGGCAAATCCCAAACGGGCAATATGCGCGCCTTGGGGAAATGATGAGGCACTCTGTTCGAAAATCAAGGAACTGCGCAATTCAAATGAAATCGTGATTCAAGGTTTGCCGGATGACGATCACCTCCAGGACGAGTTCGAGTTCGATCGTCAGCTTGTGCGCGACGAAGCAGGCAATGGCAACTGGATATTAAAAAATTTAAGGTAAGCGATGACAGGAAAGAATATGGCCAAAAACGTGGTGGTGATTGGTACTCAGTGGGGCGACGAGGGCAAGGGTAAAATCGTCGACTGGCTGACCGACCATGCGCAGGGCGTTGTGCGCTTTCAAGGCGGACATAACGCCGGGCATACTCTCGTCATCAACGGGCAAAAGACGGCGCTGCAGCTGATCCCGTCGGGCATCATGCGCCCCGGAGTTGCCTGCTACATAGGTAACGGGGCCGTCCTGTCGGTTCCCGACCTGCTGCGTGAAATCGACAAGCTGGAAGCAATCGGAGTCGAGGTGGTTTCCCGACTCAAGGTTTCGGAAGCCTGCCCGATCATTCTTCCCTACCATACCGCTCTTGACGCTGCGCGCGAGTTGGCTCGCGGCGAAGCAAAGATCGGAACGACCGGCAAGGGCATCGGGCCGAGCTATGAAGACAAGGTTGCCCGCCGTGCGATCAGGGTAGCCGACATGCTGAACGAGAAGCGCTTCGCAGACAAGCTGCTTGAGAATCTCGATTACCATAATTTCGTGCTGACGCGCTACCTGGACGCGGCACCTGTCGACTACCAGAAAACGCTGGATGATGCGCTGGCAACCGTGCCCCGCATTCGGCCCATGGTATCCGATGTCTCCAGTGCATTGCATCAGGCCTACCGCGCTGGCGCGAGCCTGCTGTTTGAAGGCGCGCAGGGAAGCCTGCTCGACGTCGACCACGGCACTTACCCGTATGTTACTTCCAGTAATTGCGTGGCGGGTAATGCCGCGGCAGGTTCCGGCGTCGGGCCGAACATGCTGCATTACATCCTTGGAATTACAAAAGTGTATACGACCCGCGTCGGCGCCGGTCCGTTCCCGTCGGAACTGCCGACTGATGACGGCGTCGGCAAGCACCTGTCGGTTGTCGGCATGGAGGTTGGCACCGTTACCGGCCGACCGCGCCGCTGCGGCTGGTTTGACGCGGCATTGCTGCGTCGTTCGGTGCAGATCAACGGCCTCTCCGGGTTGTGCCTGACCAAGCTTGATGTGCTGGACGGTCTGGAAAGCCTGAAACTATGCACAGGCTATATGCTGGACGGAAAGAACATTGATATTTTCCCGTCCGGCGCGGAGGATGCCGCTCGCTGCGTGCCCATCTATGAAGAATTGCCGGGCTGGAAAGAAAGCACAATCGGCATGAAATCGCTGAATGCGCTGCCGAAAAATGCGCAAACCTATATCAAGCGTATTGAAGAACTGCTCGGCGTCCCGGTGGATATGGTTTCGACCGGACCGGAGCGCGACGAAACACTGGTTTTGCGTCACCCATTCAAGAACTGAGTTTCTTCCCTTACCTCTCTTCATCTATTGAAGACTTGCCGCTGATTCAAGCGGACACGTTGCAGAATGCGGGGAAGGGCAGCAGCCCACGCGGTGAAGTTACAATTCCCTAGTATCTCCGGGCCGGATATCGAATGAATTCGATATCCGGCTTTAGGAATATCTTCTTCTCTTTGCCTGCCGATCGGTACGGCCCAGTCCGCTTTTCCCCATATTTCAGCAAGCCTCCAAATGTTCAGCCTTAAATTTAAAGAAGAAAAGTTGCGCCAAGGTTGAGCTCGTTTTGCAATATATCAAAGAGCATGCGGATAAATTTGTTTATGTTTGTGTTTTAACCCCCTAATTTGCTTGCCATTTTTCAATATCTTGCTAGACTACAAGATCGTGGGGGTAAGGAATGAATTGGGGGGAATTGATGTTCAAGCTTTTTCTGAAAATGCTGCTGCCTTTTCTCGCTTTGCTTTTCATCCTCCCATCCGCATATTCGACCGAGACTCAAACTCCATCTGCGAGTGCAGCCAAACAGGGCGCAAAGAAAAAGGCGGTTACCAAACGCCGCGCCACATCGTCGCGCAAGCGCCAGTTGGCGGCCAAGCCTGCTATAAAGTCGAAACGCAGAGCCAGAGCCACGGTTGCGTCTCATCACCCGCGTACTTCCTATAAAATTCGGCCGGCCGTATACACTGCCGGCGACTTGGCCGGCTTGAATCAGACCCGGGATCATCTTGCGCTGAGATCGAGCGTCGCCCTTGTAATGGATCAATCCAGTTCAAAGATCCTGTTTGAAAAAAATTCGAACGTGGCCTTGCCGATAGCATCCATTACCAAACTTATGACAGGCCTGGTCGTGGTGGAAGCAGGGCAGGACATGGCAGAGGTTCTTGAGATCACGGAAGACGATGTTGACCACGAGAAGAATTCCGGCTCAAGATTGCGCGTAGGCGCGCATTTGAGCCGGGCCAACATGCTCCATCTGGCGTTGATGAGTTCCGAAAACAGGGCTGCCTCCGCGCTGGGACGCAATTATCCGGGAGGTCGCCCCGCTTTCGTTGCAGCCATGAATGCGAAAGCACTCTCGCTCGGAATGACCGATACGCACTACGTTGACTCAAACGGACTTTCCAGCCGCAATGTGGCCAGCGCCAGCGATTTGGCCAAGCTGGTCATTGCCGCCTCGAAACAGCCTCTTCTACGCCAGTATTCAACCGACACCAGATATTCTGTCGATACGGGCAGACGTTCACTTCAATACGCCAACACGAACCAGCTCGTACGCAACCCGCAGTGGGAAATCGGGGTGCAGAAGACAGGCTATATCTCTGAAGCCGGACAGTGCCTGGTCATGCAGGCTAAAATTCAGGGCCGCGCTATCGTCATGGTGTTTCTGGATTCCAAAGGCAAGCTGTCCCGCGTGGCGGATGCCATTCGCGTCCGCAAATGGCTGACAGCCGGAGTGCCGCAAGTTTAAGCTCTGCAGTAATCCCCGTGCTTCGTTTAAATCACTAGCGGCTCTGTCGGCATGGTTTTATTTCGCCGCACCCGTCCCGCAAATCCTTTCAAACCGGATCTGGCCCTTGCTCTTCCGGCGATAGAGAGCGGACATAAGCTTGCCCAATGCTTGCCAAGCTCCGAATGACTTACATGAATTGGCTTTAATTGCCTAACCCGACCGGAAACGGGTCGGGTTAGGCTTGTTCTCGCTTAAGGCACTTCCGTCATGCTTTGAGGAGTTGTCGCAATACGAACGGAAGAATTCCGCCGTTGTAGTAGTAGTCGACTTCGATAGGGGTATCGATGCGCAGCAGCAGGGGTACTTTCTGTAGGCTGCCGTCTTTCCGATGGATGGTGAGCAATACTTCCTGTTGCGGAGTGATTCCGCTTTCCAGCCCCGACAGATCGAACGTTTCATCTCCCGTGAGGCCGAGCGTTTCCACGTTGTCTTCGCCGATATATTGCAGGGGCAGGACGCTCATGCCGACCAGGTTCGAGCGGTGGATGCGTTCGAATGAGCGGGCAACCACGGCTTTGACGCCGAGAAGCTGCGTACCCTTGGCAGCCCAGTCGCGCGACGACCCGGTACCGTATTCTTCTCCGGCAAAGATCATGGTGGGCACGCCTTCGCCGACATAATGCATGGCGGCGTCAAAAATTGGCATTTGCTCGCCGCTCGGTTGGTGTACGGTCAGGCCGCCTTCGATGCGCGATCCGTCCGGTTTCGCCGGCAACATCAGGTTTCGGATACGCACGTTGGCAAACGTTCCGCGCATCATGATCTCATGATTGCCGCGGCGCGCTCCATACGAGTTAAAGTCCGCTTTTTGTACGCCGTGCGCAATCAGCCATTTTCCGGCCGGGCTCGATTCCTGGATAGATCCGGCCGGGGAAATGTGGTCGGTGGTGATCGAATTGCCGAAAATGCATAATGCACGGGCGCCTTTGAACGTGGCGTCAGTCAAGCGCGGCTCAAGTTCAAAGTCGGTAAAGTAGGGCGGCTCGGCGATATATGTGGATTCAGGCCAGTCGTAGACGTTGCCTTTGGCCGTGCCGTTGATTTCCTGCCACAGCTTGCCGGGGGCGATTTTGATGTCGCCATAGTTGTTCCGATACGTATCCGCATTCAATGCGAAATGCATCAGTTTGTCGATTTCCTGCGAAGTCGGCCATATATCCGATAAGTACACATCCTTGCCGTCCTTGCCCTTGCCGAGAGGCTCGCTCAGCAGATCGCGGTTCATGCTGCCGGCAATGGCATAGGCGACCACCAATGGAGGCGATGCAAGAAAGTTGGCGCGGATATTCTGATGAATGCGCGCCTCAAAATTTCTGTTTCCGGACAGCACTGCCGAAACCACGATGTCGTTTTTAGTAATCGCCTGGTTCGTTGCCGCGGTCAGATCGCCCGAATTGCCGATGCAGGTCGTGCAGCCATAAGCGGCCACTCCGAATCCGAGTTGCTCAAGATAGGGCAGCAGGCCGGCGGCTTCCAGGTATTTCGTCACTACGCGCGATCCCGGCGCCAGCGAAGTCTTGATGTGCTGCGAAACCTGCAGACCGGCTTCCACCGCTTTCTTGGCCAGCAGGCCAGCGGCCAGCAGGACACTCGGATTGCTGGTATTGGTGCATGAGGTGATGGCTGCAATTACCACGTCGCCATTTTTTATCGGAACGCCGTCATCGGACTGGTAGACGGCATTGAGGTCTTCCGGCTTCTTGTTGAAGCCGCCCTCGGCGACTGAACGGGTAAAGAGTTGAGCGAAGTTGGCTTGGGCGTTCCCGAGTTCGATGCGATCCTGAGGCCGTTTTGGCCCTGCAAGCGAGGCGGTTACCGTGGCCAGGTCGAGTGTAATGACCCGGGTGTAATCGATCTGTCCCGCCTTGGGGATGCCAAACATTTCCTGCGCCTTGAAATAAGCCTCGAATGCGATGATTTCTTCCTCGGTCCGACCGGTTTCGCGGAAATAGTCGATAGTGGCTCCATCGACTGGAAAAAATCCCATCGTGGCGCCATATTCAGGCGCCATGTTCGCAATCGTGGCGCGGTCTGTTACCGTCAGCGTTTCGGTGCCTTCACCGAAGAATTCGACAAATTTTCCGACAACCCGCTCCTTACGCAGGATTTCGGTAATCGTCAGCACCATGTCGGTCGCTGTGCAGCCTTCGCGCAATTTCCCGGTCAGGTTCATGCCGACTACGTCCGGGGTCAGGAAATAGACCGGTTGTCCCAACATGCCGGCCTCGGCCTCGATTCCTCCCACTCCCCATCCGACCACGCCGACGCCATTGATCATGGTAGTGTGCGAATCGGTTCCGACTAGCGTATCCGGATAGTAGATGTCTCCGCCGCCGCTGCTCTTCTTATGGACGCCTCGGGCGAGATGTTCCAGGTTGACCTGATGCACGATGCCAAATCCCGGCGGCACGACCCCGAAAGTATCGAATGCCTGCATTCCCCACTTCATGAACTGGTAGCGCTCCTTGTTGCGCGAAAATTCCAGCTTCATGTTGATGTCGAGCGCGTTCTTGTCGCGGAAGGAATCGATTTGCACTGAATGATCGACTACCAGGTCGACAGGAACCAGCGGCTCGATATTTTTGGGGTTTTTCCCCATCTTGGCGGCGACGTTGCGCATTGCGGCAAGATCGACCAGCAGCGGGATGCCTGTGAAGTCCTGCAATATCACCCTGGACACTACAAAAGGAATTTCATTGACGCGCTCGGCTTGCGGGCTCCAGCAAGCCAACTGCTTTACGTGTTCATCCGTTATCTTTTTACCGTCGCAGTTCCGCAGAACGGACTCCAGCACGATGCGAATCGATACTGGAAGACGGGAAAGATCCCGGCCTAGACTTCGTCCCAGCTCGGGAATGGAGTAGAAACGACCTGAACCAATATTCGAAAGCGGAAAATCCTTGAGGGTGTTGCTCGACATGAAAACTCCATACTGAATGGGCCGCTAACGGCCCATTCTTTGATCAAAACTGAGAACGTTGAAAGGGTCAGCTATTATTTTCTTGAGAACGGGCTTGGGTCACCGATCTCATCTGTTCCTTGCTTTTGCATTCGTTGGCTAATTGCTGTCCTTTCTTGGAGTCCAGCAAGATTCCCTTTGAAGGGATGCCAATCCATACCAGACCGTTTTTCTTATTCTCAAACCTGTTTGCGCCTGTGCTGGTGCCAACGCGTAGCAAGCGGTGCAAACGACTGCGCCATTGCAAAGCGATGTACTTGTCATCATTGACGTTATGGTAAATCGTCAGTTTATTGCCCATCTCGCAATTATAAAGCGAACTGATTAATCCTGTGGTGTCAGGTTCTTCCTGATCTTCATATACAGTCGGATCAGTCTTTTTTGCGGCGGGTTTTTTTGCGGCGACGAGGACTGGAGAGGAATATGCAGTAGTCTGGGGCAGAGCGAATGCCAGGCCGGCAATTACGGAAAGAATTGATATGATTTTTAACATCTATTTCCTCGTTCGTTAAAGTGCGCCAGTCATTTTTGTATGATAAGCGCGTGTCCGCCTCCTCTGCAAGCACAGGCGTACTGTATTTATAGGATGTGAACTTAGCAATAGGACGCGCAGGAAGATATGGTTTCGGACTGTGCCGCGGTATTTTCTTTCCGCTAATTACCTATATACTATGAGCATATACGCAACCATGGTTGCGGAAGTCTGCTGTTACATTACGTACCATTTATCGACGAAAGTTACGGATCTCACGAGAAATTCCTCATCAGTAGCGCTAATTCCCCCTTTCAGAATGCCATGTATTCTCCTCAGGTTGAATACGATTGGACAAGAGCGCTCCAGAGCAAAGAAAAGTGACGTGCCGACTTGTTTCTGCGACAGATGCGAATGGCGGTAAAAGGCGGAGTTTGAAGAAGTGGAGCGCGGGGTGCGGCATTCAGGAAGGCGTTTTGATATTCAGCCGTTTTCCGGACGAGCATGCACTGGGCGCAGGATCAAAACTTGCCAAGCGATTGCAGTGCGTAGAAAATTAGCGCAGGCGGCAGAGAAGAAATTATAATTGCAGGATTTTGTCTATCAGACTGTTCAATATATTGGATGATTCATGAATGATTCCGGAAACAAAGTAACGTTATCCTTTTCCGACGGCACTCCCCCCGTTGATTTGCCGGTCTATGAAGGCACGCTCGGTGCTGATGTCATCGATATTCGCAGCTTGTATGGCGCAACCGGCAAATTTACTTACGATCCCGGCTTCATGGCGACTGCTTCCTGCAACTCGGCCATCAGCTATATCAATGGTGAAACCGGAGAGCTTTTATATCGGGGTTATCCGATTGAACAGATAGCGGTCAACTGCGATTTCCTCGAAAGCTGCTATCTGCTGCTGAAAGGAGAGTTGCCGAATGCAGCGCAAAAGAAGGATTTCGTAAGCAACGTAACGCGCTATACGATGGTCCACGAACAGATGCAATTCTTCTTCCGCGGTTTTCGCCGAGACGCGCATCCTATGTCAGTGCTGGTCGGAACGGTAGGGGCGCTGTCCTCCTTCTACCATGATTCGCTCGATATCAACAATCCGGTGCACAGGGAGATTTCCGCCCTGCGCCTGATAGCAAAGATGCCGACCCTGGTCGCGATGTCCTATAAGTACTCGATCGGCCAGCCATTCGTCTATCCGCGCAACGACCTGTCGTACAGCGCCAATTTCATGCGCATGATGTTCGCTACGCCGGCCGAGGAGTACAAGATCAACGACGTGCTGGTCCGTGCTCTGGACAGGATCCTGATTCTGCACGCGGATCACGAGCAGAATGCCTCTACTTCGACGGTACGCCTTGCCGGTTCGAGCGGTGCCAATCCGTTTGCCTGCATCGCGGCCGGTATCGCCTGTTTGTGGGGGCCGGCTCATGGCGGCGCGAATGAAGCTGCGCTAACCATGATCAAGCAGATCGGCTCTGTCGACAAGGTTCCGGAGTTCGTCAAGCAGGTCAAGGACAAGAGCAGCGGCTCCAAGCTGATGGGCTTCGGGCATCGCGTATACAAAAATTACGACCCGCGCGCCAAGCTGATGCGCGATACGTGCCATGAAGTGCTGAACGAGCTGGGCTTGCACAATGACCCTCTTTTCAAGATCGCTCTGGAGATCGAAAGAGTCGCCCTGGAAGATGAATATTTCGTATCTCGCAGGCTGTATCCGAATGTTGACTTCTATTCGGGTATCGTGCAGTCCGCGTTAGGCATTCCAGTCTCCCTGTTCACGGGAATCTTTGCGATGGCCCGCACCGTAGGCTGGATAGCGCAATGGAAGGAAATGATTTCCGATCCGGAGCAGAGGATAGGCCGGCCGCGTCAGCTATACATAGGCGAGCCGACAAGGGACGTCGTCCCTATTGCGGAACGCCCCTGATATTGCGCCTGCGGCCGGATCTTTTCCAGCATGTGCATGAAAAGACTAGTTATTATGACGCAATCCGGTTGCCTGCGCGGCAACCGATAATTCGCGCTGTGTATTATTAATATCGTATTTGTAAAGCTCAGTGAAGTAGGAGGAAGTTGCCGGGTTGTATTCTTGTAAAGCGCCTGAACCAACACAGTCAGGGATTGGTTAAGGACGCTTTGCAGAAATTTGAGGCCCATCTCAGGACTTGATTCATTTTTCAAAAAACCGTTCTTCCTGAATCCACGCTGTAAGCTTGCTTCTGTTTTTCTTGGCGCGCTTAATGCCTTACTGCTGTAACTGGCGAATGAAGGTGAGTGACATGATGCAAGACTATTTTGAGAATTCCTATCTGTTTGCTGAAAATGCTCCATACGTGGAAGAATTGTATGAAGAGTATTTGAACAATCCCGGATCGGTTCCTAGTAACTGGCGAACCTATTTCAACGCCATGCAGCATGTTCCTGCCGTGGATGGCACAAGCAGGCCCGATGTTGCCCACGCTCCTGTCATTGCGTCCTTTTACGAGAGGGCAAGACAGAGTCCGTTTCGGGGCGCTTCTCCCCTGGTCAACGCGGAACTTGAGCGAAAGAGGATTGCAGCCCAGCAGATGACCGCTGCCTATCGGTTCCTTGGTTCCCGCTGGGCCGATCTCGATCCCCTGCATCGCCAGGAACGGCCTCAAATTCCCGAACTCGACCCTGCGTTTTACGGTTTCACCGATGCTGATATGGACCTGGTTTTCAATATCAGCAATACTTATTTCGGCTTGGAAACGGCGACGCTGCGCGAACAGATCCGCCTGCTGCGCGATACCTATTGCCGTACGGTCGGCGCAGAGTTCATGTACATCACCGATCCGGCGCCGAAACGCTGGATCCAGCAGCGCCTGGAATCCATACGCTCGACCCCGGAATTCAGCGCGGACAAGAAAAAACATATTCTGGATCAGTTGGTCGCGGCGGAAGGCCTGGAACGCTACCTTCATGCCAAATATGTCGGGCAGAAGCGTTTTTCGGTAGAAGGCAGCGAAAGTTTCCTCGCCGCGCTGGATGAAATTGTCCAGCGCGCAGGCGAAAAGGGAATACAGGAAATCGTGCTTGGCATGGCGCACCGGGGCCGGCTGAACGTGTTGGTCAATATACTTGGCAAGATGCCGAAAGATCTCTTTGCGGAGTTCGAGGATCACCCGGTCGCAGAACTTCCTTCCGGCGATGTCAAATACCATCAAGGTTTCGTGCGCGACATTTCCACTCCCGGCGGACCGGTGCATTTGTCCCTATCGTTTAATCCGTCGCATCTTGAAATCGTCGATCCGGTCGTTGAGGGATCGGCCAAGGCGCGCATGATGCACCGAGGCGATGCCGACGGGTCGGAAGTGATGCCGATCCTGGTGCATGGCGATGCTTCGTTCGCCGCGCAGGGCGTCGTTATGGAAACCCTGAATCTTGCGCAGACACGCGGGTATTACACGGGGGGCACGGTTCATATCGTAATAAATAACCAGATCGGGTTTACCACGTCCGACCCGCGCGACACGCGTTCAACGCTGTATTGTTCCGATGTCGTGAAAATGATCGAAGCGCCCGTCTTCCATGTTAACGGCGACGATCCGGAAGCGGTGGTTTTAGCGACGCAAATCGCGCTCGACTACCGGATGGAATTCAAGAAGGATGTGGTCGTTGACATAGTATGCTTCCGCAAGCTGGGGCATAACGAGCAGGACACGCCGGCCATGACGCAGCCCTTGATGTACAAAAAAATTGCAGCGCATCCGGGCGTTCGCAACCTATATGCCGGAAAGCTGATCGCACAGGGCGTCACTACGGCGAAGGAGAGCGATGCGCTGGTGGCCGCGTATCGGGCCCGCATGGATGCAGGCGTGCCGGTAGTCGACCCGGTCATATCCGATGTCAAAAGCAAGTCCAGAACGGAATGGATGCCCTTGCTGAACCGCAAGTGGACCGATACTGCCGATACCGCCATGCCGATCGAGGAACTGCGGAGGCTGTCCGAACGCATTACATCCGTGCCTGAAGGGTTCAGGCTTCACCCTCTGGTAGAGAAAGTGCTGGCAGACCGGGCCGCAATGAGCCGGGGCGAGGTAGACCTGGATTGGGGAATGGGCGAGCACCTTGCCTTTGCCTCTCTTATGCTATCGGGTTTCCCAATCCGCTTGACCGGGCAGGATACCGGCCGTGGCACGTTCGGTCACCGTCATGCCGTGCTGCACGACCAGAACCGCGAGCGCTGGGATGCGGGAACCTATATCCCGTTGGAGAATGTATCCGAGAAACAGGAATTGTTTACCATAATCGACTCGGTGCTATCGGAAGAGGCGGTGCTGGCGTTCGAGTACGGATTTTCGACGGCTGCGCCTAACACGCTGACGATATGGGAAGCGCAGTTCGGCGATTTTGCCAACGGCGCGCAAGTCGTGATCGACCAGTTCATCAGTTCCGGCGAGGTCAAGTGGGGGCGCGCGAACGGATTGGTCATGATGCTGCCGCATGGATACGAAGGACAAGGTCCGGAGCATTCTTCCGCGCGTCTTGAGCGTTACCTGCAGTTGTGCGCGGACAATAACATTCAAGTGGTTCAGCCGACGACTGCGGCGCAGATATTTCATGTGCTGCGGCGCCAGATGATCCGCATGCTGCGCAAGCCGCTCATCATTCTGACGCCGAAATCACTGCTGCGAAACAAGAACGCCGGCTCTTCGCTGCAGGAATTGGCGCAGGGTACTTTTCAGACCGTGATTGGCGAGACGAGCGACAAGGTCGATGCAAAAAAGGTAAAACGGGTTCTGGTTTGCTCCGGCAAGGTTTACTATGATCTGGTCCATACCCGGCAGAATCGGGATAAGTACGACACTGCAATCATACGCATTGAACAGTTTTATCCATTCCCGGACAAGGCATATGCTGCCGAGCTGAAGAAATTCCCGAATCTGGCAGAAGTGGTGTGGGTGCAGGACGAGCCGCAGAACCAAGGGGCATGGCTCCAGATTCAACACAGCATATTCGGCAACATGCAGCCCGGGCAAAAGCTTTCATACGCCGGACGCCCCGCCAGTGCATCGCCGGCGGTCGGTTATTACTACAAGCATATGGCGCAGCAGAAGGAATTACTGGACATGGCTTTTACCAGGATGAGAGGTCTGGTGCTTGTCAGATAACGATGACGAGTTCGCAGCAATCGATACCCAATGAACGCATGACCTGAAACGGAGATTTTGGAATGGCAGTATTGGAAGTGAAGGTTCCCCAGTTGTCGGAATCCGTCGCAGAAGCGACCCTGCTGCAATGGCACAAAAAGGTGGGCGAGCAGGTCAGCGCGGACGAAAACCTGATCGAGATCGAAACGGACAAGGTCGTGCTTGAGTTGCCATCACCCGGGAAAGGGGTGATAACGCAAATATACAAGAACGAAGGCGAAATCGTGGTGGCTGGCGAAATCATCGCGTTGATCGACAGCGAAGCCGCCCCGACGGTTGTTGACGCGGATAATTTCGTAACGACTTCTGCGACTGCCGAACAAAGTCAGGCTGCTCCTTCCGGCTCGTCGGCCGGCGTCGCTATGCCGGCCGCGGCCCGAATGATGGCCGAGAACGGTCTCGCCGCAGGAGATGTGACGGGAACGGGCAAGGGCGAGCGCGTAACCAAGGGGGACGTCATCAAAGCGCTTGAAGAGCGAGCGCAGATGCCAGCCGTTAAGCCGTCGAAACCGGAAATGCAGCCGGTAGCGGCGCCGTTGAGTATCGATCGCGGCAACCGTCCCGAAGACCGCGTGCCGATGAGCAGGTTGCGCGCGCGCATTGCAGAGAGGCTGGTGCAGTCGCAACAGACCAATGCGAGTCTGACGACCTTCAATGAAGTCAACATGCAGCCGGTCATCGATCTGCGAAAAAAATACAGCAGCAGGTTCGAACAGGAGCATGGCGTGCGCCTCGGCTTCATGTCGTTCTTCATCAAGGCCGTTGTCGCGGCGTTGAAGAAATATCCCATCGTCAACGCATCAATCGACGAAAACGACATTGTCTATCACGGCTATTTCGACATCGGCATTGCAATCAGTTCGCCGCGCGGCCTGGTTGTGCCCATCATGCGCGACGTCGACTTGATGTCGATCGCCGATATTGAAAAGAAGATCGGCGAATTAAGCGCTCGCGCCAAGGACGGACAGTTGACTCTGGACGATCTGACCGGAGGCACCTTTTCGATTTCAAACGGCGGCGTTTTCGGTTCGATGTTGTCCACGCCAATCATCAACCCGCCGCAGTCGGCGATTCTTGGCGTGCACGCGACCAAGGACCGCGCCGTGGTGGAAAATGGCCAGATCGTCATTCGTCCTATGAATTACCTGGCATTGTCCTACGATCACCGCCTCATAGACGGCCGCGAGGCTGTAATGGCGTTGGTCACGATAAAGGAAATGCTCGAGGACCCGGCACGACTGCTGCTGGACGTATAATTTTCAGGTCTTCCGTGGCTTTGCCGAAGGCGCCATGCCGCGGCACGGCGCCCGGTTTTCGAGCCACAAGAATAGCCTGTGCATGAACTGATGCATAGGCAGCTGGCCGACGCAAGGAGATAATGATGTCCGAACAATTCGATGTGGTTGTCATAGGCGCCGGCCCCGGCGGATACATAGCCGCAATCCGGGCGGCGCAACTTGGATTGCGCGTTGCCTGTATCGACGACTGGAAAGACGAAAAGGGAGCGCCCGCTCCCGGCGGCACCTGCACCAATGTTGGCTGCATTCCGTCGAAGGCGCTGTTGCAATCGTCCGAAAATTATGAGCAGGCCGAGCATGCGTTTGCGGACCATGGCATAGAAATAAAGGGATTGAAGTTGCGCCTGGATCGAATGCAGGAGCGCAAGGACAAAGTGGTAAAGCAGAATAACGACGGTATCCTGTATCTGTTCAGGAAAAACGGCGTGACCTTTTTTCACGGACGCGGATCGTTCGATCAAGCTGAAGGCGGCGTCTATACGATCAGAATAAAAGGAAAACAGGAACTGGCGATTTCGGGCAGGCATGTCATCGTCGCCACCGGTTCCAGGGCGCGCGAGTTGCCGGGTGCCGCGTTCGATGAAAAATTGATATTGTCGAACGTAGGGGCGCTGGCAATGGTTGCTGTTCCCAAGAGGCTGGGCATAGTCGGCGCCGGAGCGGTAGGACTGGAAATCGGCAGCGTGTGGCGTCGGCTTGGCGCGCAAGTGACTATATTGGAAGCATCTCCCACTCTTCTGGATGCAGTTGATAGGCAGGTTGCGGAGGAAGCGCGCAAGCTGTTCAGCAAGCAGGGGCTGACGATCAAGCTCGGCGTCAAGATCGTAGCGGTCGCTACCGCCGATAAGCAAGTGACGGTCGAATACGCGGACGACAAGGATAGTCCTTGCAAGGACGCGTTCGACAAGTTGATCATAGCGGTCGGGCGCACGCCGAACACAGCCGGACTTGGCGCAGAAAGTGTCGGCCTGAAAACCGATGAGCGTGGATTCGTTGCCGTAGATGCGGAATGCCGGACGAATCTGCCTAACGTATGGGCGGTCGGCGATGTCGTGCGCGGCCCGATGCTAGCGCACAAGGCGGAGGAGGAAGGCGTCGCAGTGGCGGAGCGAATTGCGGGCAAGCATGGACATGTAAACTACGCTACGATTCCTTGGGTTATCTACACTGCGCCCGAGATAGCATGGGTCGGCAAAACGGAACAGGAATTGGATAGCGAGGGCGTGGTCTTCAACACAGGCACCTTCCCCTTCCTGGCCAACGGCCGCGCGCGCGCAATGGGGGAAACGGCGGGCATGGTCAAGTTTCTGGCCGCTGCCGGAAGCGACGAGATTTTGGGCGTGCACATGATTGGCCCGATGGCGTCGGAACTGATTGCCGAGATGGTGGTTGCAATGGAGTTCCGCGCATCGGCCGAAGATATCGCGCGAATCTGCCACGCTCACCCGACGTTGTCCGAAGCGGTTCGAGAGGCGGCACTGGCCGTCGACAAGCGCTCCTTGAATTATTGATTTCTTGAAAGTTTTACCCTTACGCCATGCTTTCCCTTATCCGTTTGCCAATTCGTCTTTCCGCAGTTCTCGCTCTCGCTTTCACGCTGAGCATCGCCGCGGTTCATGCGCAGGAGAAATCCGCGGCATCGCCATCAATGCCGTCGGATGTATCCGGGTCGGTTCTCGATGTGATAAACCGTTATCCTCCCGGCACGATCAATTCCGACGAATTGGCCAGTAGCGCGCTGAGTGACGTCAAGAAAGAGCGTGCCAACGTGGATGCTCGTTACAAGCAGGCTCAGAGCGATTGCAAACGAAAATTTCTCGTCAATAAATGTCGCGACGAAGCCAAGGAACGGAGCCGGAAAGATCGCGAGCGGCTTAAGCTGGTCGAGAATGAGGCTGCAAAATACCAGCGTCAGGCGAAAGTCATAAAGCGCGACGAAGAATTGGCTGAAAAGCGCGAGAAAGAAGAAGCAGAATCGGGAGAGCGCGTAAAGAAACGGCAAGAATATGAAAAGAAGGACGCCAAAAGAGCGGAAAACGCAAATTCGTCTCTAAGCAAGGATAAAAATGAACCCGGCCCGGCTACGGGAGCAGGCGCCTCAATGGGGACAGGCAAGCCCGGGTTGAGCAGCAAGGAGCGCGAGGAGAACGTTGAGGCATACCAACGGAAATTGCGCGACATAGAGCTGAATCGGCAGAAAGTTGCCAAAAGAAAGGCTGAAAACGAGAAAAAGCGCGAGAAGAAAAAAGCGGATGCCGCCCGGGAAAAAGAGAAGGCTGCCGCAGCTGCCGCCAAACAGGAGCAAGCGGAACCCGCTTCGAAACCTGCCGGCCAGTAATTTATTCCGGTTCTACCAGCTTGACTATGGCCAGTGAGCAATTGTCGCCGTTGCCTTCTGCGCGCTCGATTGTTTTCCGGATCAATGCTTCCGATGCTTTCCGAGGCGTATTCATGGCGACCATGGCACCCAACTCTTCGTCGCTGAAATAATACCAGAGCCCATCCGAACAAAGCATGAAGGAATCGCCCGGCTGCAGGTTGCTGTATTCGCCAATCGCCAGGTAGGGTGGATTATGGCTTCCGATGCCATTGGTCACCAGGTTGGATAAAGGGTGATGCTTGGCTTGTTCCTCCGTGATCTTGCCCTCGCGCACCAGTTCCTGGACCCGGGAATGATCAAGGGTGCGTTCGGCGCAATTGGGGCCGCGGAAACGGTAGAGCCTCGAATCGCCGGCATGCGCCCAGATTGCTTTTCTGTCAGGCGTCAGAACCAGTGCCACAAAGGTCGAATGCGGATTGTTTCTTGCTGAAATGCCGGTCAGCTTGACAAGGGTGTGCGTTTCCAGCGCCACGGTGTTAAGCATTGACACGACATCATGCGTAAGAGGGGAAAATTCATCAAAAAGCAGCTTGGCGCAATGGATGACCTGTTCCGCCGCCATATCGCCGCCAGACACACCGCCCATGCCGTCAGCCAGAACAGCCATCATGTATCCCGGTGCTCTGGGGGCGGCAAATATCGCAACCCGGTCCTGCTGCTGCTTGCGGTCGCCAATATGCTGCCCGGTCACTGCTTCAATTTTGTACGGTTTCAGGCTTTCCCGGTCATAGTCTGCGCTATGCTTGCGCATCGGTGAGACGGCCTTGGAAGACGATTTCCGCGCAACAGATTTATCGGCGATTTTTACCATGAATCTATATGCTTCCTTCAACGAGGGAGTTGCTCATTTTTCCTGTGGAGTATTCTTACATCTAATTCTAACTATATTAGAAATATTCAGAATTGCTTACAAATTATTTGCGGGATTCAGCAATAATTTTGCCAGTGTAAAATACAGGTATATTCTAAATTGTTCGGCCAAGAATGTTTGTCTTATTAGAACAAAAGGTCGGCATCAACTGCAGACACTGCCAATTTTGACTGACCAATCCCTTTCTTTGCCTAAAGCAGGCAAGCATGACGAAGATATTGACCGCCTTTTCGGTAAAAACGGACCGTTGAGTTCGTCTGTCGGTGAATTTCGCTCGCGCCAGTTTCAAATGGAGATGGCCAAGGAAATAGCACAAGCAATCGTCGATGCGAAAACGTTAATTGCAGAAGCGGGCACCGGTACCGGAAAAACCTTTGCCTATCTTGTTCCGGCCCTTCTGTGGGGCGGCAAAGTGATTGTATCGACTGGAACCAAGAACTTGCAGGACCAGTTGTTTCTGCGCGACATTCCAATGGTTCGGAAAGCGCTCACTGCTCCGGTATCGGTTGCGTTGCTGAAGGGCCGCGCCAACTACTTGTGCCCTTTTCATCTGGAACGAACGCTGGAAAACGGGCGGCTGACCTCTCGCGAAGATGTCGGGCACTTGCGCGCAATCAAGCGATTTCAAAAAACAACGCTAACTGGCGACAAGGCGGAATTGGCCTCCGTGCCGGAAAATGCGCTGATATGGAACTTGGTTACCTCGACCCGGGACACATGCGTTGGCGCCGAATGCGCGCATTATCAGGATTGCTTCGTGATGAAGGCGCGCAAGGAAGCGCAGCAGGCTGACGTGGTGGTGGTCAACCATCATCTGTTCTTCGCCGACATTGCCCTGAAGGATACGGGCGTCGCGGAGTTGCTGCCCTCGGCCAACACCATTATTTTTGATGAAGCGCATCAACTGCCCGATACGGCGACTCTGTTTTTCGGCGAAACCGTTTCTACGTCGCACGTAATTGAACTGTGCCGCGATGTGCTGGCGGAAGGGTTGACGCACGCGCGCGGCGCCGTCGATTGGGCACAGATCGTATCTGTGGTAGAGCGCGCCGCTCGCGATCTGCGCTTGGTATTCCCCGCAGATAGCGTGCGCCTGGCGGTCAGCCAGATCGCGCCTTCAAGCACTTTTTTCCCCTCGCTTGAAAAGCTGAAGGAAGAGCTTGACGCCATGATCGTTACCCTTAAGGGACAGGCCGAGCGAGCCGAAACGATCGGGCAGTGCCTGACTCGCGCGCAGGATTTGAAACACGGCCTGGAAGCGTGGCAGACGGTAATCAAAGGCAAGGCCGAAGGTGCGGACGTATTGTGGGTGGAGGCGTTTTCCTCTTCCCTGCAACTGCATCGGACGCCGCTCTCGATTGCACCCGTATTCAGCAAGCAGCGCGAGGAAGGGGCGCCTCGGGCGTGGATTTTTACCTCGGCGACGCTGGCGGTGAAAGACAATTTCGACTACTTCACGGTGCAGATGGGACTGCAAAACGAACCTTCCCGTACGTGGCCCAGTCCGTTTGATTACGGTAGGCAGGGCTTGTTATACGTACCCTCGGGTTTGCCGCAGCCCAATTCGCCGTCTTATACCGATGCCGTGGTGGAAGCCGCCCTGCCTGTCATCGAAGCATCCGGCGGTCGCGCTTTCCTTCTTTGCACGACCCTGCGCGCGGTCAACCGTGCTGCGGAACGGCTGCGCGAGGAATTTGCCAGACGCAACCTTTCCCTTCCGCTGATGGTGCAGGGCGACGCTGGGCGCACTGAACTGCTAGACCGCTTCCGCGCGGCGGGCAATGCGGTCCTTGTCGGAAGCCATAGTTTTTGGGAGGGCGTGGATGTGCGCGGCGATGCTCTCTCTCTGGTCATCGTGGACAAGCTGCCGTTCTCGCCGCCGGACGATCCGGTAATGGCGGCGCGAATCGACGCGCTCGAAAAGAACGGGGGCAATGGTTTTATGGATTACCAGTTGCCGGAAGCGATCATCAGCTTGAAGCAGGGCGCAGGGCGGCTGATTCGCGACGAAATGGATCGCGGCGTGCTGATGATCTGCGATCCAAGGCTGATTTCCAAGCAGTATGGAAAACGGATATGGCAGAGCCTGCCGCCGTTTTCGAGGACGCGCGACCTGGAGGCTGCGCGGCAATTTTTTGGAACGCCTGAAGCGTCAGAGGCAAGTCCTTCTCCCGAGATTCAGGAGCAGCAGGCTCAGGCGGAAAAAACGCAACCGCTTCCGATTTAAGGACGGCTTCCCGCCATTGCCGGTTTTCCCTGGAAACGCCGGTTGTCCGCTTGATTTCCGCCGGATTTAAAACGCGGACGATCTATACGGCGATCGGGGCGGCAATCGCCGGATGGGGATCGTAGCCGACGATCTCGAAGTCTTCGAAGCGATAATCGAAAATCGAATCCGGCTTGCGCAGGATGCGCAACGTCGGCATTGGACGCAGTTCGCGCGACAGTTGCAGGTTTACCTGCTCCAGATGATTCTGGTAGATGTGCAGGTCGCCGATAGAATGGACGATCTCTCCCGGTTCGAGTCCGCATTGCTGCGCCACCATATGCGTCAGCAAGGCAACCGATGCGCCGTTGTAAGGAATTCCCAGGAATGCATCGCCTGAACGCTGCGTCATCATGCAGCTGACCTTGCCGTTGGCAACCCAGAACTGGTACATGACGTGACATGGAGCCAGTGCCATTTTCCCTTCCAGCGCGTTCTGCTGGGGCTTCTTTGTTTCATCGGGCAGAACGGCAACGTTCCACGCATTGATGATATGCCGCCGGCTGTCGGGGTTTCTTCGAATGCTCTCGATGACTGCGGCAACCTGGTCGAACGTTTCTCCGTTCGTTCCTTCCCAGGCGCGCCACTGGGCGCCGTATATCGGTCCGAGGTCGCCGGTATCGGTCGCCCACTCATCCCAGATGGAAACGCCGTTCTGCTTCAGGTAGGCAGTGTTGGTGCCGCCTTGCAAAAACCACAGGAGTTCGTGAACGATCGATTTGAGATGCAGGCGCTTCGTGGTCAGCAGCGGGAAGCCTTTGGAAAGATCATGCCTGTACATGCGTCCAAAGACGGAAAGCGTGCCGGTGCCGGTGCGATCGCCTTTCTTCACGCCATTGGCAAGAATATCGCGCAAAAGGTTCAGGTATTGCTGTTCCATCAATGCTCCTCAAAACAATACCGGATTGTAGCGTATGCGCAGCATCCAGAAAACTGCCGGAAGCGAGTTGCCAATCAGTCAGAATTCCGAGCGTCTTTTGAGGGAGCGCCTTGCAATGAAACCGGCGGCGCACAGAGCGGCAAGCGCGAGTGCGATGAGAGCCGAGTTGCCGAAACGAATATATGGGGTGGCGCCTTTGTACCCCTGTACCGTGGCGGTCAGCGTAGCCTGCGAATAATATGGCAGTTGCGCGGCGATTCGGCCTTTCGAATCGATGAACGCGGTGACGCCGGTATTGGTCGAGCGCAGCATCGGCCTTCCGGTTTCCAGCGCACGCATCTGCGAAATCTGCAGATGCTGGGGCAGCGCTATCGTGTCGCCGAACCAGGCAATGTTTGACATGTTGAGAAGAATGGTCGCTTCGCCTTTGCCGGAATAAAAGCCGGCGGCGATCTGGTCCGCAATTTCTTCGCCGAACAGATCTTCATAGCAGATATTCGGCAGCACCCACTGGTCGCGTACCGCGAAGGGAGCCTGCAGCGCCGGGCCGCGTTCAAAATCGCCGAGGGGGATGCGCATCAGGTTGACGAACCAGCGAAATCCGGTGGGAATGAATTCGCCGAAAGGGACCAGGTGGTGTTTGTTGTAGCGATACGCGAAGCGCTCCGGTTCGGCAGGGATGCCCGGCGCAATGCCGATTACGCTATTCGAGTATTCCCATGCGCTGTCGTTGACCGGAATGCCAAGCGCGATATGGCTTCCGGTGCTGCTGGCGAAATTGGACAGGCGCTGCAGATAATCCGGCGGCACTTGGCGTGCAAATAGCGGAACGGCCGTTTCCGGGGTCGCGATCAGATCGGCTTTTTCAGCGGTGATCAAATCATGATAGAGCGAAAGCGTTGCCACGATTTGCTCGCGTGCGAACTTCATTTCCTGCGGCACGTTGCCCTGCAGTAGACGCACGCTGATAGGATTGCCGCTGGCCTCGGTCCACTCGGCGCGCGAGAATCCATACCCCGCCGCCAGGACTGCAACCGCCAAGGCGCACAGAGCAATCCCGGAGCGTGCTCTTGCCTGGGGCAACAAGGCGATGCAGCCTGAGATAAGGGCTGCAAAAAAGCCGACGCCGTACACGCCGGCAACAGGCGCATAACCGGAGAGCGGACTGGCATTGTGCGCGTAGCCGGAAACGACCCACGGGAGCCCGGTGAAAACCCAGCCGCGCATCCATTCGGACAGTGCCCACAACGATGGCAGCACCAATAACCCTGTCACGATATAGGAAGCCGACCAGCGCTTGCGCAGCCATGCGCCCGTCGCCATAGCCAGTGCGGAAAAAGCGCCCAGATACAGCGCCAGCAACAGCACTGCGAGGGCGGCTATCCATGCCGGCATCTTGCCATAGCTGTGCATGCTGACGAACAGCCAGTACACGCCGAATACTGTCCAGCCAAAGCCATAAGCCCAGCCGATCAATGCGCTGTTCAGGATTGATTTTGCATTCAACGCCAGGTAGAACGTAAAGGCAAGAGTCAAGATTCCGAGGAACCACCAACCGAAAGGCGCAAACGAAAATACCGTGACGACGCCGGAAAAAAGCGCGAGCAGCAAAGAATAAAAAGGTAGCGAGCGAATAGTCAACGGGATGATTTATAAGTTGCGATGAAAATAATTGCGTGGTTTGACGCGCCTGGCGTCAAATCAGCCGGTTCGGGATTCGATCTCTTCTTTTACCATTATTGTCGGCAATTTTTCAACCATCAGCATATGAATCTGGCGCGCATCCGCACGCATGACTTCAAAACGCAACGGGCCGATATCGAATTTTTCTTCCTTTTGCGGCATGCGGCCCAAATGGTTGCAGACCAGCCCGCCTATGGTGTCCACGCTGTCATCGGCTAGGTTTACGCCGAGCTCCTGGTTGAACGCTTCCACCTCGGTCAATGCACGGACACGCCAGCGCGGGCCATGCATGCCTGGCTTGACGGACAGGACATTGTCGGCATCCTCATCGAAATCGTACTCGTCCTCGATGTCGCCCACGATTTGCTCAAGAACGTCTTCGATCGTGACCAGGCCGGCGATTCCGCCGTATTCATCGACCACCATCGCCATGTGGTTATGGTTGGCGCGAAAATCGCGCAGAAGCACGTTCAGCCGTTTTGACTCGGGGATAAAGATCGCGGGCCGCAGTATGGCGCGCACGTCGAACGATTCCTCCATGAAGTAGCGCAGCAGATCCTTGGAAAGCAAAATGCCCACCACTTTGTCGCGTTCGCCTTCCACTGCGGGAAAGCGGGAATGCGCAGTCGCCAATACTTCCGGCAACCATTCCTTGATCGGCTTGGTGATATCGATCACATACATTTGCGGGCGCGGCACCATGATGTCGCGGGCAGACAGTTCGGATACCTGGAAAACGCCTTCAATCATCGAAAGCGATTCGGCATCTAGCAGGTTGCGGTCGTGAGCTTCGTGCAGGATTTCTAGCAGTTCGCCACGGTTCTCGGGTTCTGGGGAAATAAACGCGACCAATCGTTCCAACAGCGTCTTGGCTGGCTTGCTATCTGAATAGGTATTGCTAGGGTGTTCTGGCATAAAGGGGCGTAAACCCGCTGTTTCAAAGTGTATAGGATACACTAAAAGTCATTTTTGATAACTGCAGGGCTCGCTCTGTCGATCCAGGCATAGCCAGGGTAGACCTGCATATAAAGTACATCCGGCGACGTACAATACGTCAGGGATTATAAAATTGTTGCATGAGGCGCATATATTCGGCGAGAAGCTGGCATTAAGCATTGGCTGGTTGCTTGCCGCACCGCCTATTTGGGAAATTAAATGGCTACGAACGATACGCAGATATGGAACCCGGAACAATACGCTGACAAGGCACGTTTCGTGTCCGACCTCGGCATGCCTGTGGTCGAGTTATTGGCGCCCCAAAAAGGCGAACGGATTTTGGATCTGGGATGCGGGGACGGCCCTCTCGCCCGCAAACTGGCCGATCTCGGCTGCGAGGTGATCGGAGTCGATGCAAGCCCGCAAATGGTCGAGGCGGCCCGGAAACTGGGGGTGGACGCACGCGTGATGGACGGTCATGCCTTGTCGTTTCAGAGCGAGTTCGATGCCGTATTCACCAATGCCGCCTTGCACTGGATGAAGCAACCCGACAAGGTAATTGCCGGCGTATGGCGCGCGCTCAAGCCGGGCGGCAGGTTTGTCGGCGAGTGCGGCGGCAAAGGCAACGTGCATACGATCGTTGCAGCGCTGGAATCCGCGCTTGCCCGGCGCGGAATTGACGCCGCGCCCCTCAACCCATGGTATTTCGCCGATGACGACGAATACCGCGGCCGCCTTGAGAAACAAGGATTCACGGTTAATACCATAGCTCTGATTCCTCGTCCGACGCCGTTGCCGGGCGACATTGCCGGGTGGCTGCAAACTTTTGCGCAAAGCTTTACGGCAGCGTTGCCGCTCGCAGAGCGGGAAGATTTCCTGAGAGAGGTGGCTGACCTGTGCCGGCCCAAGCTATGCAATGCCGACGGAAACTGGGTTGCCGATTATGTTCGTTTGCGTTTCTCAGCCACCAAGTCCTGATCCCTATCTCCTTCAGAAGGAAATAGCGCGGGCCGGGAGTCATTCAGCTGCAACCTGCAGCTGTTCCAGTTCTACTGCGCAGCGTACGGATCCGTAAAGCCGAGCTTCGCCAGTATTTCGGTTTCCAGGTTTTCCATTTCCTCGGCTTCTTCGTCCGACTCATGCTCATAACCTTGCGCGTGCAGCACGCCGTGCACGACCAGATGGGCGGCGTGCTCTTCCATGGTTTTCTTCTGTTCGGCCGCTTCGCGTTCCAGCACGTCGGTGCAAAGGACGATGTCGGCGCGAGTGACCTCTTCCTGCTCGTCTTCCGTGTATGCGAAAGTCAGCACGTTGGTGGCGTAATCCTTGCCCCGGTAGTCCCGGTTCAGGATGCGGCCTTCATCCGCATCGACCAGGCGGATAGTCATCTGCGCCGGCGCCAGAAGCGCCGCTTGCGTCCAGCGCCGCAGCTTTGGCCTTGTCAGAACTTCCTGCAAGCGCGGGTCGGCGTATTGCACCGACAGCGACAAGGTCGGTCTAGCGGCCATTTTTAGGCTCTTTTTTCGATGCTTTCGCTTCCTTGGCGGTAGCCGCCTCATATGCTTCGACGATACGGGCAACCAGCGGATGGCGCACGACGTCGGCGCTGGTGAAGTGCGTGAACGCGATGCCGCGCACGTCTTTTAGAACCTGAACAGCGTCGATCAGGCCGCTTTTCTGGCTGCGCTGCAAGTCGATCTGGGTTACGTCGCCGGTTACGACGGCCTTGCTGCCGAAGCCGATGCGGGTCAAGAACATCTTCATCTGCTCGGGCGTCGTGTTCTGGGCTTCGTCCAGAATGACGAATGCGTGATTCAACGTGCGTCCGCGCATGTACGCCAACGGTGCGATTTCGATGGCTTGCTTCTCGAACAACTTCTGCGTCCGGTCGAAGCCGAGCAGGTCGTACAGTGCGTCGTACAACGGGCGCAGGTACGGGTCGACCTTTTGCGCCAAGTCGCCCGGCAGAAACCCGAGCCGTTCACCCGCTTCAACCGCGGGGCGGGTCAGCACGATGCGCTGAACCGCGTCGCGCTCGAGCGCATCGACTGCGCACGCGACCGCAAGATAGGTCTTGCCCGTGCCTGCCGGTCCAACTCCCAGGGTGATGTCGTGTTCCAGGATCGCCTTGATGTAATCGACCTGGCGTGGAGTTCGTCCGCGCAGGTCGGTACGGCGCGTCTTCAGAACCGGACTGGTAAGCTCGGACTCGACCAACGCGCTGGCGGGTGTGCCTTCGGCCAGATGAGCCGCGGTGGCGTATTGTTCAACCAGCGCCAGTTGGAGGTCGTCAACCGAAATGGGCTTGGTCGCGATTGCATAGAAATGATCGAGAATCTCGACCGCGCGCAACGCATCCTTACCGGTGACGACAAATTTTCCGCCGCGTCTGGCTATCTCAACATCGAGCGCGGCCGAAATCTGGCGCAAGTTTTCGTCGAGCGGGCCGCACAGGTGCGCAAGACGCGCGTTGTCGACCGGTTCGGGCGTGAAATGCAGTGATTCCGTGGCAGGTTTCTTTTTCAAATGGAACTCCAGGTCGTTGTTTATTGGGAACACGCTGCTAACGCTATTTCACCGCGTAGCGCGTAATTCGTCGATTCGATTACAAGAATATCGACCATCTGCCCAACCAGTTGTTCCCCTTCGGGACCGGCTTGGAAATGGATGACGCGGTTATGCTCGGACCGGCCCTGCATTTCTTCAGGGTTCTTCTTGGACGGGCCGTCAACCAGTATGCGCTGTACAGTGCCGACCATGGCCTGGTTGTGCTTGCGCGTGTTCTCGTCGATTTTTTGCTGCAGGCGCTGCAAGCGTTCGCGCTTGACTTCAAACGGGGTCGTATCCGGCAGGTTTGCTGCCGGGGTGCCGGGACGCGGACTATATAGAAAACTGAAGCTGTTGTCGTGTCCGACATCGTCGATCAGCTTCATCATGGCCTCGAAATCGGCCTCGGTCTCTCCGGGAAACCCGACGATGAAGTCGCTGGCTACCAGAATGTTCGGCCTAACTTCGCGAATGCGGCGAATTACCGATTTGTACTCGAGCGCGGTATAGCCGCGTTTCATCGCAGCCAGAATCCGGTCGGAGCCGTGCTGGGCCGGCAGAAACAGATGGTCGACCAGCTTGGGCACTTTTGCATACGTATCGATCAGCCGTTGCGTGAACTCTTTTGGATGGCTGGTGACAAAGCGGATGCGCTCGATTCCGGGAATCTCGGCGATATACTCGATCAACAGCGCGAAATCGGCAATTTCACCGTCGTCCATCGCGCCGCGGTACGCGTTCACATTCTGTCCGAGCAGCGTAACCTCTTTCACGCCCTGCTCGGCCAGGCCAGCCACTTCAGCCAGCACGTCGTCGAAGCGGCGCGATACTTCCTCGCCACGCGTATACGGCACGACACAGTAGCTGCAATACTTGCTGCATCCCTCCATGATCGACACGAGAGCGGTGGGCCCTTCAACCGTGGCAGGCGGAAGATGGTCGAATTTTTCGATTTCGGGAAAACTGATGTCGACCTGCGCATTCCCGCTGATGCGCCGGGCCTCGATCATTTGCGGCAGACGATGCAAAGTTTGCGGGCCGAACACCAAGTCGACGTACGGCGCGCGGCTGAGGATCGCTTCGCCTTCCTGCGAAGCGACGCATCCGGCGACGCCGATTACGAGTTCAGGCTTGATCATTTTCAGCTTGCGCAGCCGTCCGAGGTCGGAAAACACTTTTTCCTGCGCCTTTTCGCGCACCGAGCAGGTGTTAAGCAGGACTATGTCGGCGTCTTCGGGCGTATCGGTTCTTGAGAACCCACCGTGCGCGTTGAGCAGGTCCGCCATCTTGTCGGAGTCATACTCGTTCATCTGGCAACCGAAGGTCTTGATAAATACTTTTTTCTGCATGAAGGAATAGTTGCTTATTAATGTTGCATCAGCTTGATGCTGGTCAGAAATTTTGCCTGATCCGGCGTGCGCCATGCGGCGTCATTGCAAAACGACAAAAAATTCACTTGCGCTTCCGCAGCTTGCCAGAGCAGGATCTGCAGGGGACGCGCTCAGGAACAGAGCGAAATATAGCACTGTAACGGTTTTTTTGATGTATGCCAAAGCGGGGGCGAACATGACTGTTGAAATGGCGGCAATAACAACTGCGGGTTGCCATAGCAGCAATGGCATCGGCCCACTGGCCTGCTCCAGCAAATTCATTGACCAGAAGAGGTTTTTGATCCGTCATATATGTCATATTGCTGTCATATTTGTCATGTACATTCGCTTGCATCCCCTATGGATTTTAGTGAAGGAACTGATTATGAAACTCAAACATTTAGGAACATCCATCGCTTTGGGCGTTGCGGCGGTATTGATGATTGCAGGATGCAAATCCGACACTGGCGGCGCGAGCGCGACGATTACCGGCGCTGGCGCGACGTTCCCGTATCCGATTTATTCCAAGTGGGCGGAAACTTACAAGAAGGCAACCGGAACCGGGATGAACTACCAATCGATCGGCTCGGGCGGCGGAATCAAGCAGATCAAGGAAAAAACGGTCGATTTCGGCGCTTCCGACATGCCGTTGAGCGAAGAGGACCTTAAGGCCAGCGGATTGATGCAGTTCCCGGTCATCATGGGGGGCGTGGTGCCGGTGGTTAATCTGGAAGGCATCAAGCCCGGCCAACTGAAACTGACCGGCCCGGTATTGGCTGACATCTACCTTGGCAAGACCACCAAATGGAACGCACCTGAGATTGCGAAACTCAACCCCGGCGTAAAGCTGCCGGCAAGCGACATCACGGTCGTTCACCGCGCAGACGGCTCGGGCACCTCTTTCCTTTGGACCGATTACCTGTCCAAGACCAGTCCGGAATTCAAGTCTCAAGTAGGAGCGGGCACGGCCGTGAAATGGCCGGCCGGCGTAGGCGGCAAGGGCAATGAGGGGGTCGCCGCCAATGTTCAACGGATCGCCGGTTCGATCGGCTATGTCGAATATGCCTATGCCAAGAAAAACAATATCGCTCATGCACAGTTGCAGAACAGGGACGGCCAGTTCGTGCAGCCGACGGACACCAGCTTCAAGGCGGCCGCCGCAAATGCGGACTGGGCAAAAACGCCCGGCTTCGGCGTGGTGTTGACCGACCAGTCCGGCGCTGCCAGTTGGCCCATTACAGGCGCCTCGTTCATCCTGATGCAGGCAGTGCAGACCGATGCCGCCAAGGGCAAGGAAGTGCTGAAGTTCTTCGAGTGGGCGTACAAGAACGGCGGACCGATGGCAGCCGAACTCGATTATATCGCCATGCCCGATGCCGTCGTTGAGCAGGTGCGGCAAGCATGGAAAATCCAGTTGAAAGACAGTTCCGGCAAGCCGATCTGGTAATCTTTCTTTATTGATTCGTTGGCTTTGCTTGATAACTGGTCAATATAAAGAATAGGGAAGTGTCAATTAGTTCCTGAAAATACGTCCTTGCCGGTCATTAGGAGGAAGATGACCGGCAAGGACAACTTTTATCAATGAATAAATTGCAATTTATGAGTGTCGATTCTCTACCGTACGCCGTTCCGCCTGCTGTGCGCTGGCAGCGCTGGCTGGATTTTATGTTTCACAAGGTGACATTCGGATTTGCGCTGCTGGCATTTTTGGTTTTGGCCGGAATCCTGGTGTCCTTGATGATAGGCGCGTGGCCGGCATTCAGGGAGTTCGGGTTCGCCTTCGTCACCACGGTCGAGTGGGATCCGGTCAATGACCGCTACGGCGCCTTGATTGCGATAGTCGGTACGCTGCTGACGTCGTTTATCGCCTTGCTGATCGCGTTTCCCGTCAGCTTCGGCATCGCCCTCTTTCTGACTGAAATCTGCCCGGTCTGGTTGCGCCGTCCGATGGGAACCGCCATCGAGCTGCTGGCCGGCGTTCCCAGCATCATCTACGGCATGTGGGGGCTGTTCGTGTTCGCGCCGCTGTTTGCCGACCACGTCCAGCCCTTGCTGGTCAAGACCCTGGGACAGGTTCCGGGAATCGGGAAACTGTTCGCCGGCCCGATGATGGGGATCGGCATACTGACGGCCGGCATCATCCTGGCCATCATGATCATTCCGTTCATCTCCTCGGTCATGCGCGATGTGTTCGAGGTGGTGCCGCCTGTCCTGAAGGAATCCGCCTATGCTTTGGGCTGCACGAAATGGGAAGTGGTGCGCAAGATCGTCTTGCCGTTCACCCGAAACGGCGTGATCGGCGGCGTCATGCTGGGCCTGGGACGCGCGCTGGGCGAAACAATGGCGATCACGTTCGTCATCGGCAATGCCAACAAGCTGTCGTGGTCGTTGTTTGCCGCCGGCAACAGCATTGCCTCGACTTTGGCCAACGAATTCGCGGAAGCGGACTCGCCGCTGCATGTATCGTCCCTGTTTGCCCTCGGATTGATCCTGTTCGTCATTACCTTCATCGTGCTCGCTACGTCAAAACTCATGCTGCTGAAGATGGCGCGCAAGGAGGGATTGAAATGAAGAATCATGGTTCGCGCAGCATCTACCAGACGAGGCTGCTGGTGCACCGGCTTGGCATAGCACTGTCCGTTCTTGCGATGGCCATCGGCATCTGCTTTCTTCTGTGGATATTGGTGACCCTTGTCTTAAACGGCGCGAGCGCGCTCAATCTGGCCCTGTTTATCGAGTCGACGCCATCGCCTGGCAGCGAAGGCGGAGGATTGCTGAATGCCATTTTCGGCAGCTTGATGATGGTGTTCGTTTCGACGGCGATCAGTACGCCCGTCGGCATATTGGCCGGTATTTATCTGGCCGAGTATGGCGAGGAGAGCCTCTTTGCACAAGTGACGCGCTTCGTGATCGACATCATGCTGTCGGCGCCCTCCATCGTCATTGGCCTGTTCGTCTATGCGATCTACGTTGCGCAGGCAAAGCACTTTTCCGGCTGGGCCGGCAGTTTTGCCCTGGCCCTGATAGCGCTGCCGATCGTGGTCCGGACCACGGACAATATGCTGGCGCTGGTGCCGACCGCGCTGCGCGAGGCCGCCTACGCGCTCGGCGCGCCGCGCTGGAAAGTGGCGTTGATGATTCGGTTGCGCGCTGTGAAGGCAGGGGTGCTGACCGGGATTCTGTTGGCGGTTGCCCGTATCGCGGGCGAAACGGCGCCGCTCCTGTTTACCGCGCTGAACAACCAGTTCTTCAGCGCCAACATGAACCAGCCGATGGCGAACCTTCCGGTGGTGATTTTCCAGTTTGCCATGAGTCCGTACGACAACTGGCGCCAACTGGCGTGGGGCGGCGCCTTGCTGGTGACGTTTGGCGTTCTCGGCCTCAATATTCTTTCGCGCTCGATCTTCAAAAAAGAACATCAGGGCTGATTC
>Ga0366782_1008_pt1 | contig 58890 bp, 48 predicted proteins | sample TotcelHN113001L9_FD_207088 | JGI IMG/M metagenome (GOLD analysis project Ga0366782, IMG submission 207088) | Enriched cells from coal bed in the Powder River Basin, Montana, United States - Total cells N11 rep2 HSBNCT.N11.300.1.L9 ...
CGAGATTCCGCAGGAAGCGTTTCTGGCAATTTTACAAGTGGACGATAAATGAACATGCAAGCCATTCTGGGCAATTTCGCATTACTTTTATTCATTCTGACAATCGGCACCGGTATTGTCTGGTTTCTGGATATCTTCTTCTTTTCCAGGAAACGCCGCGTTGCGGCTGACGCGGCGCTGGCGGAGTGGGACGCGCGCCACGAGAAGCTGAAAGCGGATGGCGTCAAGACGGACGACAGAGGCCGCGCCGAGCTGAAGGAAAGAATGCTGAAGCAGCCCGCCTGGATGGAATATTCGGGCAGTTTCTTTCCGGTGATCGCGCTGGTGTTTGTGCTGCGTTCGTTTTTGTACGAACCGTTCAAGATACCGTCCAGTTCGATGCTCCCGACGCTGGAGGCCGGCGACCTGATCCTGGTGAACAAATTCACCTACGGCATACGCCTGCCGGTACTCAACAAGAAAATCATCGATATTAACGATCCACAGCGCGGCGACGTAATGGTATTCAAGTACCCGAAGGATCTGTCGTTAGACTATATCAAGCGCATCGTGGGCGTGGGCGGAGACCGGGTGGTTTACCGCAACAAGCGCCTGACCGTGAATGGGAAAGAGGCGGTCTACGAGCCGCTGCCCGACTATCTGGACGAAGAGCGTCTTAACTACTCGAAACAGTTTTCCGAAAAGCAGAACGGATTCAAGCATCGGATATTGAATGACGAAGGCGCGCCCGCGTACGTGCCGAATCCGGATGCGTTTAAAATGAAAAACCTATGCACCTACAATAGCGAGGGTTTTGCCTGCACGGTGCCTGCAGGTCATTATTTCATGATGGGCGATAATCGGGACAACAGCCTCGACAGCCGCTACTGGGGATTTGTGCCCGACAAGTATGTTGTAGGCAAGGCGTTCTTCATCTGGATGAATTTGCGCGACTTCAAGCGTATCGGAAGCTTTCAATAACTGTACTTGATGGGGGTGAGCATGAAACATCGACCGGGACTGAATCAAGCGGGCGTTTCACTGGTGGGATTGATTATTGTCGTGGCCATCATAGGCGCCATTGCCGTCCTGGGAATGAAAGTGGTGCCGACGGCGATCGAGTATCAATCCATCAAGAAGGCGATCGTTTCCGCCAAGAACGCAGGAACGAACGAACGCGAGATCCGCACCGCATTCGACAAAAGCGCCAGCGCCGGTTACATCGATACGCTCAAGGGTTCCGATCTGGACATTACCAAGGTCGACAATACGTTTGAAGTCAGCTTTGCCTACGAGAAGAAAATCCCGTTGTTCGGACCGGCAAGCCTGCTTATCGATTACGAAGGTTCGACAGCTCGGAATTCCTTGAAAAAAGCGGCAACTCAAAAGAATAAATAATGGATTCAGCAATCCTGCAAGACCGGCTGGGCTATCAATTCCGCGATGCGTCGCTGTTGCAGATAGCCCTGACCCATCGCAGCCATAGCAGCTTGCACAATGAAAGGATGGAGTTCCTCGGCGACTCGATCCTGAATTGCGTCATTGCCGCACTTTTGTACGAGCGCTACAGGGATCTGGACGAGGGCAGTCTCTCGCGCCTGCGCTCGAATCTGGTCCGCCAGCAGACCTTGTACGAAGTTGCGCAGAAGCTGGAGGTTTCTCATTTCCTGCGTCTGGGCGAAGGCGAGCTGAAAGCGGGCGGCTTCAAGCGCCCGTCGATCTTGGCCGATACGATGGAAGCCCTGTTCGGCGCAATATTCATCGATGCCGATTTCAATGCGGTGCAAAAGGTGATCCGTTCCCTTTTTCTGCCGATACTCGAAACCGTCAATCCGGAGACGCTCGGCAAGGATGCCAAAACCCTGCTGCAGGAATATCTTCAAGGCCGCAAAATTGCGCTGCCGCAATACAATGTGGTTGCAACGCATGGCGCCGCCCATAACCAGGAGTTTGAGATAGAGTGCCTGGTGCCCAAGCTGGATATTCGGGTATTCGGTTCCGGCGGCAGCCGCCGCGCCGGCGAGCAGGAAGCTGCCAAGCTGGCGCTGGAAAAAGCGCTTACACTGTCCAATGGCAAATCAGCGGGGGCGCGCCAGGCAAAGCCAAAGGGAACACAGTTGAAGCTTATTGGTATCGCGACGCCGCAAACCGATTCACGCGCCAAGACGGATTAGGCCGGATTTTTTATCCGGCAGCCGCAAATTTAGAAAGATTCGCATGAAATCAGGTATCAGGCCATTTCGGCATACAATTCAGTTTTTACCGTTGGCCCATGCGGTTGCCTGCACGCGACTTGAGGCATTCCACCGTAACTTGACGAACTATACGGGCTGATAATATGTCCGATACCAAGAAAAGCGTGAGCAAACCTATTCCGTCCCCCCAGTACCGCTGCGGCTACATCGCCATAGTCGGCCGTCCCAATGTCGGCAAATCGACAATGATGAACGAGTTGATCGGCGCCAAGGTCAGCATCACTTCGCGCAAGGCCCAGACAACGCGTCACAGGATTTTGGGGATCCAGACCGATGAGGATGCGCAGTTTGTCTATGTCGATACGCCCGGGTTCCAGACGCGCCATTCGAACGCGCTCAACAAGACGCTGAACAAGACGGTCACCAATACGCTCATCTCGTCCGACGTGATCCTGTTCGTCATCGAGGCCGGCACTTTCGGCGAGGCGGACCAGCAGGTTCTGAACCTGATCCCGAAGAACGTGCCCACGATCCTGGTGATCAACAAATCGGACCGGGTCAAGGACAAGGCAGTGCTCCTTCCCTTCGCCCAGCAGATCGCCGCGCTCCATGATTTTGCAGCAATCGTGCCTGTGTCCGCACGGCTGCGCTTTCAGCTTGACCGGCTGCAGCAGGAGATTGGACGCCTGCTGCCCGAAAACCAGCCGATATTCGGCGAAGAGGACATCACCGACCGCAGCGAGAGATTTATGGCGGCCGAGATCGTGCGCGAGAAGATATTCCGCTTCGTCGGCGAAGAACTACCATATACCAGCACGGTCGTGATCGAACAGTTCGAGCAGGAAGGCAATCTGCGCCGCATATTCGCCGCCATCCTGGTGGCGCGCGATACGCACAAGGCGATGGTGATCGGCCAGAAGGGCGCGCGGCTGAAAGAGATATCGACGCAGGCCCGGCTGGATATGGAAAAATTGTTCGGCGGGCCGGTCTATCTGGAAATCTGGATCAAGGTCAAATCCGGTTGGGCCGATAACGAAGCCGGGCTGCGCGCATACGGTTACGAGTGACCACTCAAGACGGGCGCAGGAACGAAGTCATGCCATCCACAGTTGAGCCGAAAACGGAAACTGTTTCCAGTTCCAGCAGCAGCGGAAATCGCGGCGGTTCTCCAAGCCAGCCTGTTGCCCCGCGCCGCGCGCGTCCGGAACAGGAAAGCCGCATACTCCATCAGACGGCGTTCGTGCTGCACCGTTACCTCTACAAGGAAACCAGCCTGATCGTCGAGATATTCTCGCGCGAGTACGGCCGCGTCGCCTTGGTAGCGAAGGGCGCCAAGCGCGCCCATTCCCGCCTGCGTGGCGTACTGCATACCTTTCAGCCGCTGTCATTGGGCTGGAGTGGCAAATCCGAACTGCGCAACCTGATCGCAGCCGAGTGGGTTGGCGGCCTGGTGCCGCTGGAGAATTCGGCGCTGCTGTACGGTTTCTATCTGAACGAATTGCTGCTGAAGCTGATCGCTCGCGAAGATCCGCATCCGGCCTTGTTCGACCATTACGTCGCGACGCTGGCCCAGCTAGCCAATACAGAATCGGCGCCGATCGTGTTGCGTAAGTTCGAGCTTGCACTGCTGAAGGAAACCGGCGTGGCTGCCGACCTGTCGGTCTGCACCGCAAGCGGGCAGGCGGTCGATCCCGACGAAGTGTATATCGTGGAGCCGGAGAGCGGCCCGCGCCCTGCGCGCATGAGCGACGTCGCCCCCAGGGTATCGGGAAAGACGCTGCAGGATATGGCGGGCGAAAACTATTCCGACCCGACCACGCAGATGCAGAGCAAGCTGCTGATGCGCTTTTTGCTCGCCCACCATCTCGGCGGCGAACAGATCAAGACGCGGCAGATTCTGATAGATTTGATGCAATTGTAATTTTTCTTCAAACATATATCGGCAAATACTGACATGAGCTTTTTGCAACCGAATGGCCCGGTAATTGAACTGGGCGTCAATATCGACCACGTTGCCACTCTGCGCAACGCGCGCGGCACGACTTATCCCGATCCAATCAAGGCGGCGCTGCTGGCGGAAGAGGCGGGCGCGGACTCGATCACGCTGCACCTGCGCGAAGACCGGCGCCATATCCACGATGCCGACGTCAAGGCGATTCGCCCGCTGCTGACAACGAGGATGAATTTGGAATCGGCGGTCACTGCCGAGATGATCGACTTCGCATGCAGCATCAAGCCGCAGGATGTCTGCCTGGTGCCGGAGCGCCGCGCGGAAGTGACGACGGAGGGCGGGCTAGACGTTGTGACGCACTTTTCCCAAGTGCAGGCGGCGATCCGCCAATTGCAGGCCGAGGGGATACGCGTCAGCCTGTTCATCGACCCCGACCCGGTACAGATCAAGGCCGCGGCGGATGCGGGCGCGCCCGTGATCGAATTGCATACCGGCAGGTATGCGGATGCGGAGACGGACGAACGGCAGCAGCAGGAACTAGAACGTATAAAGAGAAGCGTGCTTGAGGGCATGCGCCTCGGATTGAAAGTAAATGCCGGACATGGGCTGCATTACACCAACGTACAGGCGATTGCCGCCATACCCGGTATTGCCGAACTGAACATAGGCCATGCAATCGTCGCGCACGCAGTTTTCGTGGGCTGGCAGAACGCGGTGCGTGAAATGAAGGCGCTCATGGTGGCGGCGCGCCTCTCGGGAATGAAGGCGTAATTTACCCGGCGGGATTGTTTTTTGCGGATGCGGCATAATCAGCATCAAGCGGCACTTTCGTTCCTTCTTCCTATTTTGTTGGAAGAGGGTAAAAGCAGGGCACGGTAACATCCAACCGGTATCGTGCGGACTCGAAAACAGGAATGATAATTCAGGAAATAAAAGCAACATGATCTACGGCATCGGCACTGACATGATTCTGATTTCCCGCATCAAGGCGGCGCTGGAACGCCGCGGGGAACGTTTTGCCAGCAAGATTCTGGGGCCTGAGGAAATGCAGCGCTTCCGGCACCGCTACGCCAAGGTGGAGGCGCGCGGGTTGCGCTATCTTGCCACCCGCTTCGCGGCCAAGGAAGCCCTTTCCAAGGCGCTCGGGCTAGGCATGCGCATGCCGATGACCTGGCGTGCGATGCAGACCTTGAATGCGCCAAGCGGCAAGCCGGTTGCGGTAACCAGCGGGCGATTGAAGGAGCACATGGAAAAACTTGGACTGAGCGCGCAAGTGTCGATTACCGATGAAGAGGAATACGCGCTTGCATTCGTAATTGTTGAGCAACAGGAAGAGACGGAATTGTCGGCGGGATGATGAAAGACAGCATGGAAAAAAAGAATTCGCACGTATCGCTTGCTTCAACAAAACCCGGCCCTGTGATGCTGGACGTGGTCGGCACCGAACTGGCGGCGGACGATATTCGCCGCATTCGTCATCCGCTCACCGGCGGCGTCATACTGTTTGCCCGCAACTATCAGGACCGGGCGCAACTGACTGCGTTGACGGCGGCGATCCATGCCGAACGGCCCGGCATTCCTATTGCGGTAGACCATGAAGGCGGACGGGTGCAGCGGTTCAGGACCGACGGCTTCACCCGGCTTCCGGCGATGAGAAAGCTGGGCGAATTATGGCGGCGGGACCAGATGGCGGCAGCCAAGGCGGCGACCGCGGTCGGATATGTGCTGGCCGCGGAGTTGCGCGCATGCGGCGTCGATCTCTCGTTCACGCCGGTACTCGATCTTGATTACGGCGAGTCGGGCGTTATCGGCGACCGTGCTTTCGATCGCGATCCGCGTGTGGTGGCTTTCCTCGCCAAGAGCCTGAATCACGGGCTTTTGCTAACGGGCATGGCCAATTGCGGCAAGCACTTTCCGGGTCACGGCTTTGTCAAGGCGGATTCGCATACCGAAGTGCCGGTCGATACGCGCGATCTGGCGGAAATCATGCACGAAGACGCAGCTCCGTATGGCTGGCTCGGCATGAGCCTGTCGGCTGTAATGCCGGCGCACGTAATCTATCCGAAAGTAGACAGTCATCCGGCCGGATTTTCCAGGAAATGGCTGAACATCCTGCGAAACGATCTGGGGTTTGACGGCGTGATCTTCAGCGACGACCTCAGCATGGAAGGCGCGAGCGTTGCAGGCAGCGTTGTCGATGGCGCGCAACTGGCGCTGGCGGCGGGATGCGACATGGTGCTGGTCTGCAATTCGCCCGACAAGGCGGATCAATTGCTAGCCGGACTAAATCCGCGCAAGGATGCCGCTGCCGCCAGATCGGTCGAACGCATTCGGTCGATGATGCCGCGCATGCCAGCAAAGAACTGGGATTTGCTGCAAAATGATACCTATTACCGGGATGCAAAGCGGTTGATCGAAACCTTGCAATAGCTGTGGAAAGATTCGGCAGGCAGCACTGTTCTTCCGTAATACGAAGCCGGCTTGCAGGCGCTTCCGGTATTGTTCGTATTCTGGCTGTTCCCGCCGCGAAACGCTGTTACGCGGCGTCCCCTCATTGTTTTTAAAGACTGTGGCGAAACCCCAAACAACTCAGCAGGAACTACGTGAAGTCGTCCTGAATACGGTAGTGAAGCTGCCGCATCTTCCGGGTGTGTACCGCTTTCTCGATGCCGAGGGAAAGGTCCTGTACGTCGGCAAGGCGCGCGATCTGAAAAAACGCGTGACCAGCTACTTTCAGAAGAACCTGTCCAGTCCGCGCATTGCGATGATGGTCGAACGGATCGGCCATCTCGAAACCACTGTCACGAGAACCGAAGCCGAAGCGCTGATTCTCGAAAACAACCTGATCAAGGCACTAAAGCCGCGCTACAACATACTGTTCCGCGACGATAAATCGTATCCCTACCTGAAAATTACCGGACAGGACGTGCCGCGCATCACTTATTACCGTGGCGCGATTGACAAGAAAAACCAGTACTTCGGACCGTTTCCAAGCGCATGGGCGGTGAGAGAATCGATGCAGATTCTGCAGAAGGTGTTTCAGTTGCGTACCTGCGAGGACAGTGTTTATTCGAATCGCACGCGTCCTTGCCTCATGCACCAGATCGGACGTTGCAGCGCTCCCTGCGTGAGCCGCATCAGCGCCGAGGAATACCGGGCCGATGTCGAGAACGCGTCGCGCTTCCTGCGCGGACAGCAGACCGAGGTGATGCAAAAGCTGGAAGCCAAGATGCAGGACTACGCGTCAAAACTTGAATTCGAGCAGGCCGCTGCAGTGCGCAACCAGATTTCAGCTTTATCGCAGGTGCTGCACCAGCAGAGCATGGAAACGGCGGGCGATACCGAGCTTGACGTCATTGCCGTGGTAGTGCACGGCGGTCGCGCCTGCGTCAACATGGCAATGGTGCGCGGAGGCCGCCATCTTGGCGACCGCGCCTATTTTCCGACTCATGTCGATAACGCGATCGACGATGAAACCGTCGAGGTGCAGGTTCTCAAGGCATTTCTGGCCCAGCACTACATGGATGCGTTCATACCCGGAACGTTGATCCTGAATATCGAATTCGACGAGCCGTCCCTGATGATGGCGCTGGCGGAGCAATGCGGCCACCGCATCCACTTGGTGTTTCAGCCGCAGGGCCAGCGCCGGCAGTGGCTGGAGATGGCGCAGAAAGGGGCCGAGCTCGCTCTTGCAAGGGTGCTCTCTCAGGAAGGCTCGCAACAGGCGCGCACGCGCTCCCTGATCGATATGCTCGGGCTCGAGGTCGAGGATATCGACGCATTCCGCATAGAGGCATTCGACATCAGCCATACGCAGGGCGAGGCAACGCAGGCATCCTGCGTCGTGTTTCACCACCATGCCATGCAGAATAGCGAATACCGGCGTTACAACATCAGCGGCATCACTCCCGGCGACGACTACGCGGCAATGCGTCAGGTATTGATGCGCCGCTACGAAAAAGTGGCGAAGGGCGAGGGCGTGATGCCGGATATCGTGCTGATCGACGGCGGCAAGGGGCAGGTCGAGATGGCGCGCCAGGTATTCGCGGAACTGGGTCTCGACATCGGCCTGATCGTCGGCGTCGCAAAAGGAGAGGGCCGCAAGGTTGGCCTGGAGACGCTGGTCTATGCGAACGGGCGCCCGGAGCAGGAGCTGGGCAAGGACTCGGCCGCGCTGATGCTGATAGCGCAGATACGGGATGAAGCGCACCGTTTTGCGATAACCGGCATGCGCGCAAAAAGGGACAAGAAACTCCAGACTTCCCAACTGAATGAAATAGAAGGAATTGGTGCCAAACGGCGACAAAAGCTATTGGCCCGCTTCGGCGGCTTGCGGGGAGTGGCGGACGCGAGCGTGGACGACTTGGCTTCGGTCGAGGGGATTTCGCATAAATTGGCCGAGCAAATTCATCGGCAACTGCATTAGATAAGGTGCGCCGGTCCGATTTACGGTAGACTTCGCTACGAAGAAAATGATCGCACAGACAACTCAAAATTCAGCCTCGTCCATGCCCTTAAATGTTCCTATTATGCTCACCTGGTTGAGGGTGGCGCTGATACCGCTGGTGGTAGGCGTTTTTTATCTTCCCGACGGATGGCTGACCGTGTTGCAGCAAAGCGTTGCAGCCACGGCCATTTTCATAGTCGCGGCAATCACCGACTGGGTCGACGGCTATCTTGCCCGACGCTGGAACCAGACTTCCGCCTTTGGCGCGTTTCTGGATCCGGTCGCCGACAAGCTGATGGTCGTCGGCGCTCTACTGGTTCTGGTGCAGCTCGATCGCGTCAACGCAGTCCTGAGCTTCGTTATCATAGGACGCGAAATCACGATTTCCGCCCTGCGCGAATGGATGGCGAATATCGGCGCCTCCCGTTCGGTTGCCGTCAGTTCGCTCGGCAAGATAAAAACCATAGCGCAAATGATCGCGATTCCGATGCTCTTGTACTACGATTATCTTTTCGGGGTTATCGATACCCGCGTTCTTGGCATGTGGCTGCTGGTTCTGGCGGCGATATTGACGGTCTGGTCGATGCTTTATTACCTTCGCCGCGCCTGGCCGCTGATCAAGGAAAAAGGCAATTTGTCATAGAACGAGTTCTAGTGTCTTGACAATAAAAGATGATCATTTATAATAACGTTCTTTGTACGACGCGGGAGTAGCTCAGTTGGTAGAGCGCAACCTTGCCAAGGTTGAGGTCGAGAGTTCGAGACTCTTCTCCCGCTCCAGTTTTTTGGCAGCAGTAGCGGTATGTTGTTCTGACCGTTTCATCAGGTCATCAGGGATTATGCGGGAGTAGCTCAGTTGGTAGAGCGCAACCTTGCCAAGGTTGAGGTCGAGAGTTCGAGACTCTTCTCCCGCTCCATAATTCCGAAATTTGTAACAGGGTCATGCCGGTCTGGCTGTACGGTGGATCTTGATGTGACATTCCAATGGCAGGGTAGCAAAGTGGTTATGCCGCGGCCTGCAAAGCCGTTTACGCCGGTTCAATTCCGGCCCCTGCCTCCACAATTTCTGTAATAATTCCAAATCAAAACTAATAAATTAGATTGTCGTCAGACGATCCGCTTTTGTTCGCACTCGCAATCCGGCAGATTTTCAATGCCCGGTATCGCCTTACCAAAAATATTCCATAAAAAGCTCTGTTACCCAAGCAGGTCTTCCAGAGCGTAGCGATATAACCACCCCCAGCATAGACAAGGCAAATGCCAAACAAAAACCACCTAGCCATGGATGGTTCCCAAAAACGCATGCTAACCCCAAGCCGGCACTACCAAAAACCACAAAGGAATAGCCTGCCAGCCTGTTCTTGCGTCGCGTTTGTGCCATTTCGGAAGAACCGAGATTTCCCTGCAACACATCTGTAAGTTCGGTTATGACGGGAAGGATGCGATTGGATTCGTTTTCTTGCAGGCCAAGCAAGCGGCAGGCGGCTCTTTGGGCGGCTTGGTGTTTCTGTTCAGGCGACTGCCCGGAGAGATTATTCGTTTCCAAAATGTCGTCCCATTGCCGGCGCCATCTGATCTGGTCTTCCGGGCTGGAAATTAGCCTATTAAAGCGACGTTCGATTTCTTCGTAGGATAGTTCTTCCGTGGTGGTATGTTGTATGGCATCTAATCTCTTTCCATGCTGGTATTGACCCGCGCGAGCAAAGCGGTTCTTCAAAGGGGAAAAGTAGCTAAGTGTCAGGACGACACCCCACGAAGTAATCGACAGTTCCGTAAGAAAAGCGGCCCACCCGGACGAAATCTCTACGCCAATAGGTATATTCAATAGTATTCCAAGAGCGGTTGAGATAAGCGCCAGACGAGGTGCCCAAGAACTAAACCGATACAGACCAACTACCGAGATAAGCTTGAGCGCGATCAAAAACAGGCTAGCAGTAGTCATTAACTGCGCAAATGAATTTGACCACGATTTGAATTCAGCTTCTTTTGCTTGCACCAAAACAGTTGGAAGTGCCGACGGAAACATCATATCGAGCAGACTGGCAATAATTCCTAAAACCACTGAGGCGACGAGCAGACGGCGATAATTTCCAGGTGTCATGATGACAACCTATAAGTTATAGAAACTGCATGATGCCACCCATACAGAAACATTGCAATTAAAACAATAATACCCAAGTCCGTTGAAATCAGAGCTCGCTACTCTGACAGAATCTTTTCGACTTCCTCATCTTCAACCTGGGAAAAATTGCGGTAGAACTGGCCGACCGCCATGAAGAAAGACGGCACCATGAGGCACACCACGGAATCGGCGATCGGTTTGATTTTTTCCAGGCTGTCGCTTGCCGCAACCGGGACTGCGCATACGAGCTCGGCCGGTTTCTTGGCGCGCACGGCGTGCAATGCCGCAATCATGGTGGCGCCGGTTGCCAGCCCGTCGTCGATGACGATGACCACGCGCCCGGCCGGATCGACCGGGGGCTTGATCGGAGTGTACTGCTTGCGCCGCATCTTGCAAATTTCAACCTGGCGCCGTTTTTCCTGCTCTATGTAGGCATGGGAAACGCCCATCATTTCCGCTGCCTCGGTCAGATAGACCCAGCCGCTTTCATCCACGGCTCCAATGGCGTATTCGGGATTCCCGGGCGCTCCGATCTTGCGTACCAGTACCACGTCCAGTTCGCCTTGCAGTTGTTCGGCAAGGATTTTTCCCATCGGCACTGCGCCTCTGGGAATCGCCAGTATCAAAGGGTTGCGGCCTCGGTATTGCATCAATTTTACCGCAAGGAGGTTTGCCGCATCCTCCCTGTTTTCAAAGCTTGTCAGCATATGGGCTCCTTCGCCGCCGTTGATAAAGTGCCGTATGGAGAATAAGGGAACATGTTCAAGACGTAGATGATTTGACTCAGATCATTGCTTCCGCTCTTTGGAAATATATGCTGATTGATTGAGATAAAACGACTCCATATCCGCTTGGCCTTTGAAGTTACGGCGTGCTCTGCAGTAATTTCTTATTCACCTTACAATGAAGCATTACAACGCGATTTCACAATAGAAAGGACTTCTCATGGAGCACACTCTTCCGCCGCTGCCCTATCCTATGAATGGGCTTCAACCGCATATTTCCCAGGAAACGCTGGAGTTTCATTATGGCAAGCACCATCAGGCCTACCTGACCAATATGAACAATATGATCAAAGGCACCGAGATGGAAAATGCCCCCTTGGATGAGATCGTCAAGAAATCCTCTGGAGGGCTCTTCAATAACGCGGCACAGGTGTGGAACCATAACTTCTACTGGCAGTGCATGAAACCGAACGGAGGTGGAGCGCCGGGCGGCACACTGCTGGCCGCGATCAATGCCAAGTGGGGTACTTTCGATAAGTTCAAGGAGGAGTTCTCCAAGTCCTGCGTAGGAAACTTTGGTTCCGGATGGACGTGGCTAGTGAAAAAGCCGGACGGATCGGTCGATATCGTGAATACTTCCAATGCCGCCACGCCGCTGACAACGGCGGACAAGGCGCTGCTGACCTGCGATGTATGGGAACATGCCTATTACATCGACTACAGAAATGCACGCGCCAAGTACGTGGAACTATTCTGGAACCTGGTCAATTGGGATTTTGCCGCAAAGAATTTCTCCTGATGCGTCAGGCGCAGGGAAGAAGTAGGGTTTGTCGATGAACTGCAAGGCCTGTTGATAATAGAACCGGTTTGGCCTCGGCAAAATGAAAAAGGGCGATACATCTGTATCGCCCTTTTTTGCTTGCCTGAAACTGCCATTAAAGGGAAAGTACCATGCGACGCGATAAAGCTCTCTTTCCGGCAGCATCGAGCCGGTTTCACCCAGACGCTGGTACTGCGGCAGTGCTTTCCCCCACAAGTGCGTCATCCGGCCGTTGCGCAGGATGACCAAGCCGTCTTGTGATTGTATCGAATACGTTGCTTTTAAAGAACGCCAGAAACACGCCATGCTCAGCAAATAAACCTGTATAATGACAGACGTTTATTGATATTAATAGGTTTTATCCTATTTTGATGCAATAAACAGGATAAAGGCACGGCCTTTCTTGACAAATCAGCCGTTTGGCTGGCCGCACATATTCTTTTTGCCCAAATAACGATTCATCAATCAGCCATGTGCGGACAGGACTGAAAGATTCCTTCCTGCCCGGCTTTTGAAGCGCTGCTCAGGCATTAACGGTTAATCAACTCGGTTTTGATTTTGTACGCTTTTTTCGAGCTTTATTTTCAGGAAACATTGATGAGTTGCTGGCAGGTGTGCAGAGCGGTGATCAAATATCAGGAAATATAGATGGATTCGATTGAATTGGTGCTGGCAATGCTGCTGGCAGTGGTCGCCAGCGGTTATCTGGTGCGTGTCTTGCCGTTCTCTCTGCCTATGCCTCTTATACAGATAGGGCTGGGCGCGGTAATCGCAGGGATATTCAAACGCGGCGTAACCCTGGAGCCGGAAGTTTTCTTCATGCTGTTTTTGCCTCCATTGCTATTCCTGGACGGCTGGCGCATTCCCAAGGACGGGCTCTTGCGCGACAAGGCAACCATTCTGGAACTTGCCTTGGGGCTGGTAGTGTTCACGGTAATCGGCATTGGATTTTTGGTTCATTGGCTGATCCCGGTCATGCCGCTTCCGGTGGCCTTTGCCTTGGCCGCGATTGTTTCTCCAACCGACCCGATAGCGTTGTCGTCGATTAAAGGGCGAGTGCCGATCCCGAAGAGGCTCTTGCATATTCTCGAAGGCGAGTCGCTTCTCAACGATGCTACCGGACTGGTCTGTTTCCGATTCGCGGTGGCGGCAGCGTTGACTGGCAGCTTCTCGCTGGCATCGGCGTCCTTGACGTTCCTGTGGGTGGCTTCGGTCGGCATTGCCGTGGGCATCGCCGTAACCTTGGGCGTGAGCTATGCGCAGCGCTGGCTGGCGCGCCACTCCGGCGAAGAGACAGGCACGACAATCCTGATCAGCCTGCTGCTGCCGTTCGGCGCCTATCTGCTGGCTGAACAACTGCATGCATCCGGCATCCTGGCAGCAGTGGCGGCGGGTATTGTCATGAGCTACGTCGAGATCGGCGGGCGCGCGCTGGCAGCCACGCGGGTGCAGCGCGCGGCTGTCTGGGACACGGTCCAATTCGCATTGACCAGCATCATGTTCGTGCTGCTGGGCCAGCAGTTGCCCGACATTTTGCGCGGAGCGGCAACTTCGGTTGAGCAAAGCGGCCATATGAACCCATGGTGGTTAGTGGTTTATGCCCTGGCGATCAGCCTGGGGCTGGTGCTGCTGCGCCTCGTCTGGGTTTGGGCTTCGCTGCGCCTGACCCTGTTCAGGGCGAACCAGCGCGGTGAGCATATGACCAAGCCGAACTGGCGGATAGTCATGGCGACCTCGCTGTCCGGTGTGCGCGGCACCATCACCATGGCTGGTGTAATGACGCTGCCGCTTATGATGCCGGACGGCACGCAGTTCCCAGCCAGGGAGCTTGTGGTGTTTTTGGCTGCCGCGGTGATTTTGTTGTCGCTGGTGATGGCCAGCATCGGCCTGCCGCGGCTATTGAAAGGATTGGAGTTGCCGGAAGAGCCGGCCCGATTGCTGGAGGAGGATCGAGCCCGCCAGGCAGGCGCCATTGCGGCGATCAGTGCCGTCGAGAAAGCTCAGCATGACTTGGTGCTACTGACTGCCGATGCCGACATCAGCACTTCTGCCGCCGCCCGTGTGATCGCCCTGTATCAACTCAGGCTGAATCGAATGGAAAACGTTCCAAACGGGGGCGAGGCCGAGCAATTGCGCAAGGCCGACCAGGCTGAAAGCGTGCTGCGTCTGGCTGGCCTGCAGGCAGAGCGCAGGGCAATATACCACCTGAGGCGTCAGTCCCGGATTTCCTCTGAGGCCGCCCGAAAACTGATGCGCGAGATTGATCTGGCAGAGTCGCGTTACCGGTAGAAAATTAAAAAGCCGGGCCATAACCTGCCCGATGAGTTAAAAGCTGAAGAATGTTTTTATCTGCCAGGTTCCCGTTTGTCGAATCCTATGCATGATCGGGGAGGTTATGCCATTCTTCGACATATCCTTGAAGTCAGACATATGGAACAGGAAGCATCGCTCAAGCCCAGGGTCATCCGGCTTATCCTGCCAGCGTGCAGGTCAGTGCGCTTATACTGCAGCCGGATGCAAAATGAACCGCATCTTTTCTACATTCATATAACGTTATGGCAATTATTTTCACAGTTGCAAACAGGAAGTCAGGCAAGCGAAGCCCCAGAGATGCAGATCTGCGCCCTGACCTGAATACGGAAGCATCGAATACGTCTTCGAAATCGCGTCATCATGGCAAAAAATCCCAAGATACCTTATCGGCAATAGAGCCGGCTAGCGAAAGCGGTGCGACGCCTTCATCAAATGAGAGTCGCGAAAAAACGGCGGGAACAAATCGCGCCTCTGCAGCGGATAAAGCCGATCTCAAACACCGTGGCAAATAAGAAACTGTTTGCCGTTCAGGATTGCTTTCAGGTCAGGCCGCTTGCGCAGGTTGCGATCCATATCCTGAACGAGGCTATTTCCGCGGCCTCGGCAGAATGAAAAAGGGCGATACCTTTGTATCGCCCTTTTTGCTTGCCTGAACCTGCCAGTGGAGGGGAAGCGTCATGCCACGCGGTAAAGCTCTCTTTCCATTGGCAGCATCGAACCCGTTTCACGCAGGCGCTGGTGCCACGAAAGCGCTTTTTCCAGCACGTGCGGCGTCTGGCCGCCGCGTAGGTTGGCTTCGGCGACATATTCCAGCAGCATCGCGCGATATTCACCTTCGACGCAGTTGTTGATGATGGCTTGAGCGCGTTCGCGCGGAGCCAGACCGCGCAAGTCGGCCAGACCGACTTCGGTAACCAGGATGTCCACATCGTGCTCGGTGTGGTCGACGTGCGGCAGCATGGGCACGATACTCGAAATGACGCCGCCCTTGGCAACCGACTTCGTGACGAATATAGCCGTATGGGCGTTGTGTGTGAAGTCGCCAGAACCGCCGATCCCGTTCATCATGTGCGTGCCCATGACGTGCGTGGAATTGATATGGCCGTAGATGTCGGCTTCGAGCGCGGTATTGATCGTTATGAGGCCGAGACGCTGGACTACTTCGGGATGGTTACTTATCCTTTGCGGCCGCAGGACAACCTTGTCCTTGTAGCGCCCGAAGTTGGAAAACACTTCCTTACTCTTCTCGGGAGACAGCGTGATCGCTGTGCCCGATGCGAAATCCATCATTCCTGCGTCGATCAACTCGAAAGTCGAATCCTGCAATACTTCCGAATACATGGTGAGATGCTTGAACGGGCCGGTTGCCAGTCCGGACATGACGGCGTTGGCGATTGTGCCGATACCTGCCTGCAAAGGCCTTAGACTCTCAGTCAGGCGCCCGTGTTTAATTTCCGTCTTGAAGAACTCGATCAGGTGGCTGGCAATGGCAGCCGTTTCTTCATCGGGCGGAAGATTCTGGGATGGCGTGTCCATCTCATTGGTAACAACAATCGCAACAATCTTTTCCGGCGGAATGCAGATCGCCGTGCTGCCGATGCGGTCGTTCGGAGACATGATGCCGATAGGCATGGCATGCGGGAAGTGGCTGGCGCAGAAAATGTCGTGCGCGCCTTCCAGTTCAAGCGAGTAGCCCAGGTTCAGTTCCACGATAACCTTGTCGGCCTGCATGGCAAAGATTTCGTTGTTGCCGACGGAGGCGGTTGGAACGATTGCGCCTGTTTCGGTAATCGCAACTGCCTCGATCACTGCAACGTCAACCGGCTTGATCTGCTTTCTGCGCAACAGCTCGCCTGTTTCGGCCAGGTGGCTGTCGAAGTACATGACTTCGCCGCGATTGATCGCGTCGCGCAATGTCCGGTCCGTCTGGAACGGGGAGCGCCGGGCCATGACGCCCGCTTTTGTCAGGGCACTGTCGACTTCATTTCCGAGCGAGGCGCCGGTAAGAAGCGTGATTTTGAAATCGTCGGAATTTGCGCGGCGCGCAATGGCGTGCGGGACGCTTTTAGCGCCTCCGGCAAGAGTGAATCCGCTCATGCCGACGGTCATTCCGTCCTTCACGAATTCGGCGGCGGCATCAGCGCTGCTCAGCTTCTCCAATAACCGGGGCAGACGAATGCGTCCTTTGATTAATACTTCATCTTTCATGGAACCTCGATCAGATAATTAACAACAATCTGGACATCCTGAATTGTTTCAGGACGGGATTCAATTCCCGGATAAAAACCGGCGAACGGAAAGAACCTCGGCGGCGATTTGCTGCATGCCGCTTTGCGCTTTTGACGCTCGCTCATCTTTGTTCGGTATTACATGCCCTAAAAGCTCACTTTGGCCGCGCTCGGCGGCCGTCAACTGGTTCTTGCCTTCGACAAGAACGGCCGCCATCTTGCGGATGATCTGGGAAGTAAGGCGAACGAAGTCTAACTTGACGGTAGATATGCAGAAAGCGCTAAAATGTAAAAGCATTGTTTACATTTCAGTACATAATAGACGTGCTGAAACAGCTCTCAACTCTCGCTTTACGTTTAAATTCAAGCGATTTGTCTATGGAGCAAACAAAAAGCCTGCGGTTGCGCAGGCTTTTTAGATTGAAACTACCGGTGCGGCAGACTATCGGCCTTCTCAGGAAGCCATGCGCAACATAATCGGCTGAGGAACCGATTGCTGCTTGGCTATTGTCCGCCACGCATGCAGCAGCGGTTCGGTGTAGCCGGACGGTTGACGGTGTGCCTTGAACGCCAAGTCGCAGGCCGCCTTGAATGCAGGAGAGTTTTCCAGGTTGCTCGCCATGTCGCAGTAGCCCGGATCGCCTGCGTTCTGGCGGTCGACCATGGCGGCCATGCGCTTCAGTGTATCAACTACCTGCTTCTCGGACACGATGCCGTGGCGCAGCCAGTTGGTGATATGCAGGCTGGAGATGCGCAGCGTCGCCCGGTCTTCCATCAGCGCGACGTTGTGGATGTCCGGCACTTTCGAACAGCCTACGCCCTGGTCGATCCAGCGCACCACATAACCGAGAATACCTTGGGTGTTGTTGTCCAGTTCCTGCTGGATTTCCTCATCGGACCATGATGGATTGTCAGTCACCGGGATCGTCAGCAGGGCGTCCAGCACGTCAACGTACCGGTTTACCATGCCTCGCTGCACTTTCTGGGCGTCGATTTGATGGTAATGGATTGCATGCAGCGTGGCGGAAGTCGGAGACGGCACCCAGGCAGAGTTGGCGCCGGTCTTCAGGTGATCGATCTTTTGCTTCAGCATTTCGGCCATCATGTCCGGCATTGCCCACATGCCTTTGCCAATCTGCGCGCGGCCGTGCATGCCGCACGCAAGGCCGACCTGGACGTTGTTGATTTCGTAGGCCTCAATCCATTTGGTCTGCTTCATGCCGCCCTTGCGTATCATCGGGCCGGCTTCCATCGCGGTCCGGATTTCGTCTCCGGTGCGGTCGAGAAAGCCTGTATTGATGAACGCCAGTCGGCGCGACGTGGCGGCGATGCACGCCTTCAAATTGACGCTGGTGCGCCGCTCTTCGTCCATGATGCCGATTTTCACCGTGTAGCGCGGCAGACCGAGAAATTTTTCAACCCGGCTGAAAACCTCATCAGTGAATGCCGCTTCGTCCGGGCCATGCAGTTTCGGTTTTACGACATAAATGGATCCTGCGCGGGAATTCGCCCGGCGCCGCAAGTCGTGCACGGCGATCAGCGTGGTGACTACCGCATCCAGAATGCCTTCAGGGATTTCGTTGCCAGCGCTGTCGAGGATGGCCGGGCTGTTCATCAGGAGACCGACGTTCCGCACGAACATCAGGCTGCGTCCGTGCAGCGTCAGTTCGCTGCCATCTGCGGCGGTATAGGTGCGGTCCGGATTGACGCGGCGGGTGAAGCTCCGTCCGGCCTTGGTGATATTTTCCGTCAGGTCGCCCTTCATCAGGCCAAGCCAGTTGCGGTATGCGACTACCTTGTCGTCGGAATCGACAGCGGAAACGGCGTCTTCGAGATCCATGACGACGGTGGTGGCCGCTTCCAGGATGATGTCGCAGACTCCCGCCACGTCCTGCGCGCAGAACGGGCTGTTTCTGTCGATCTTGACATCGATGTGCAGTCCGTTGTGCCTGAACAGGATCGAATCGGGCGCAGCAATGCTACCGTTGTAGCCGACAAAGGATTCAGGCTGCTGCAAGCCGGTGGTGGTGCCGTCCTGAAGTGTAACGGCCAGATGGCCATTGTTCACGGCATAGGCCGCCGCCATATGGTGCGAGCCGTCTTTCAGAGGTACTGCCTGATCCAGGAAATCGCGGCCGAAAGCAATCACGCGTGCGCCGCGCACTGGATTATAGGCGCTGGTCCGCGCGCCGCCGTCTTCGTCGCTGATGACGTTAGAGCCGTAAAGCGCGTCGTACAGGCTGCCCCAACGCGCATTCGCGGCATTGAGCGTATAGCGGGCGTTCGTCAGCGGCGCGACCAGTTGCGGTCCAGCCTGTTCGGATATTTCGGTGTCGATGCGGCTGGTGTTGATAGCGACTTCCGCGGGAACCGGGCGCAGGTAGCCGATCGAAGTCAAGAATTCCTTGTAGGCGGCCATATCGGCAATTGGCCCCGGATTCCGGTTGTGCCAGTTGTCGATTTCGGCTTGCAGCCGGTCGCGTTCGACAATCAGCGCGCGATTCTTCGGGCCCATGTCGTGTACAAGCGCGTCGAATCCGCGCCAGAAAGAGGCACTTTCAATGCCGGTGCCGGGCAGGACTTCCTGCTCGATGAATGCAAAGAGGCTGGCTGCAACGTTGAGGCGATAACTTTTGATGCGTACTGTCATGGTGTTTTTTCTATACGGGCATATTCACATAAGGCTGGCATGATGCCAACAAAGGTCGCGCAAACATCGACGAGAATGGTGTTCACGTTTGTCAGAAGCGCAGAGCTGCAGGTGCGGCATTTTGCCGCTCCCTGGAGGCAGAGGTTCAATCGGGCGTGTCGTGCCGCGCCGGATTTGCCTGATTCGCAAGCATGTTCCTGGTTGGGGCATGCCCTATGCGCGTACAGAGGGGGTCACATCCAGTGTACTTGTGTCTTTGTAGACAAAAAAGCGATAAAATGCCATAACACTTTTTACTAAAAGGTACATAGTGAGCGAACTCAAGCAACTCGAAACGTTTGTTTCCGTGGTCAACCTGGGCAGTCTTTCGGCAGTTGCCCGCAAGGAGGAGGTGGTGCCTGCAGTCATCGGCCGCCGTCTGAATAGCCTGGAGCATCGCCTGGGCGTCCGGTTGCTGATTCGGACTACGCGCAGTATTGCTCTGACGCAGGAAGGCAATGCCTTTTATGAAAACTGTCAGCGCATTCTGCAGGACTTGCGCGAAGCGGAATCGTTGGTGGCAAGCAACAGTGCGCGCGCCAGCGGCCACTTGCACTTGCTGGCGCCTGCCACTTATGGCCGTCTTTTCGTTGCGCCGCATATAGCAGGCTTTCTCAGCCAGCATCCCGATGTGCGCATTACGCTGGATTTATCCGACCGGATCGTGGACCTGGCTCGAGAACGCATCGACTGCGCTATTCGCATTTCCGACATGGAGGATTCCTCGCTGGTGGCTGTGCGCCTTGCGGAAATCCGGCGCGTGGTGGTTGCTTCCCCTTCATACCTCGCACGCCGCGGGGCGCCGGCAGCGCCGGCCGACCTGGAACGCCATGAGTGCCTTTCTCTGATGGGGGACAGCCAGATTCGCGGCTGGATATTCAAGGTGGACGGACAACAGATCAAGCATAAAGTGCGCGGCACCATGGAATGCAATGACGGTACTGTGTTGCGCCAGTGGGCGCTGCAAGGTTTGGGTCTGGCCTGGCGTCCGTTTTGGGAAGTGAAGGACGATCTTGCCGAAGGACGCTTGGTAAGGGTGCTGGATCAGTTTTCCTCCAACGACGATCCTGTTTATGCGGTCGTTTCGCAACGCAAGTATTTACCCAATCGCGTGAGGCTGTTCATCGAGCATTTGCGAGCCGTCTATAGCGGCAAAGGATATTGGGAATAAATTATTCAAATTTGATTCCGATCTTTAAAGTAAAAGCCATCATAAATGCAGGCGTTTATGCCGGCGCAACATTCTCCATTCTTTCCGTTTTCGCTATCTCCGGGATTTTAAATGCGAGGGCGTTTGTAATTAATATGAATGGGGCTGTAGTTGATGTTCGGAGATCGACCGGAGGAACTTTCATTTGTCTCGTCTCGAGCATTCTCTTTTTTACTTTGGTTATTCGAACTAGTACTGCTGGAAGAGCCAGGCTTATATTCCACTGAACTGCTATCTTTTAGCTCTAGAGGTTTTGGCTTGGGGAAGTGGCCTTTGCCGCTTGCACAAGCAAGGCCGGACCAGGAAAAAAAAATAACAAACAACAAAATGCCAAGTTTCATCATGTTCCTCTTTGTTGTATATTAAACAATATAAATATTACCACGCGATTTAAAATAATTGCAAATTAATCAATAAATTTAACGAGACTCGATAGGTGTGAATAAGATGGACCAGTCCTTGGGCAAGGAGAATGCAAAAATTGGAATACCAATGGGTTCATCAAGTTGCGGCCTCGTGCACCCGTTCCAGAAAGGTTCGCAAAATCCAGGCATCATGAGACTGCCGCCGGGACTTCTTCAAATGCCAGAACTTCTTCGGAAACAGTGAACACCACCAAAATCGACTACAGCCCCCTCCCGCCGCGTCCCTAAGACAGAGAAAATGCACGGAGCGGTTACTGCCGACCATGCCTCGTCAAGATAAACTTTATGGACGTTGCATCGTCAAAGCATGGTGGCAGCCTTAACGCCGGCTAGTTGGTTTCGTGTTCGCGAGCGAAATATGGTCGCGTTGACGGCGATACTCATCGAAGATCAAAAATAACGGGTTTGCCGGTTGATATTGAGACAGATATCACCGGTACAAACTTTCGTCCTTTATAATGAAAAAAGAACTCGTGCCGGGCAGATAGTCTTGCGCCTTCAACTATTTACATAAGGAGAGATACCTGATATTCCGGGTACTACGACACTATGACTACACTCATATACACATCCGATGCATGCCTGGAGCACCGTCCGGGCCCGAGCCATCCCGAGTCTCCCGAACGGCTGATAGCAGTGCAAAAAGCCCTTCGCGCTCCGGAGTTCGAGGATCTGTCGTGGCGCGAAGCGCCGATGGGCACCAGGGCGCAGTTGTTGCTGATCCATACGCCGGAGTATGTGGACAAGATCTTCAGGGTGGCGCCGACCAAGGGATATGTGCCGCTTGATGCGGGCGACACCATCATGTCGCCCGGTTCGCTGGAGGCTGTCTTGCGTTGCGTTGGCGCGACATGCGCCGGGGTTGACGCGCTGATGAAAAAAGAAGCGCAGAACGTATTTTGCGCAACCCGTCCCTGCGGCCATCATACCGAGCCGGACCGGGCGATGGGTTTCTCCATATTCAATCAGGCAGCCATTGCCGCCGCATATGCGTACGATACGCACAAGCTCGAGCGTGTCGCCGTCGTTGACTTCGACGTGCATCATGGCAACGGCACGCAGGACGCTTTTTATTACCGGCCTGAAATGTTCTACACGTCATGCCATCAATCCCCGTTTTATCCGGGGTCGGGCGCCAAGTTCGAGACCGGCGTTGATCACAATGTCGTCAATGTGCCATTGTCGCGCGGAACCGATTCCGCAACCTTCAGGTCGCGCATCGAAGCGGAAATGCTGCCGCCGCTGCGCAAATTCAATCCGTCATTCATCATTATTTCAGCCGGATTCGACGCCCACATCAAAGATCCGCTGGGCGGCTTGAACCTGACGGATCGTGATTATCATTGGATCACCAAAGAAATCATGAAAATAGCCGATGAATGTTGCGAAGGGCGCATCGTATCCACGTTGGAAGGCGGATACAGCCTGGATGGATTGGCTACCGGCTGCGCTTCCCACGTGCGGGCCTTGATGGGTAAATAAGAGGCTCGCCCGCTGTCCGGCGAAAGCCGGGCAGTGCGCATTGGCATTTCGCGCCGCACACAGACGGCCGGCAAAAATCATCCATGCTGCAATATTGCGAAATGTCATGCATCATCCAACTAACGCAAAATCCGCTTGAAACAGACGGAATATAATAAATATCCGTAGATGCACTTCCATTGGTTTTCAAATCCTGTTAAAATTTTAGTCTTTACTAAAACCATGGTTTTCAACTAATTCACACATGACCACTATTCGCCTTAAAGAAAACGAGCCATTTGAAGTTGCAATGCGTCGCTTCAAGCGCACAATTGAAAAAACCGGCCTGCTGACCGAGTTGCGTGCGCGTGAGTTTTACGAAAAACCGACTGCCGAACGCAAACGCAAGCTGGCGGCCGCTGTCAAGCGCCACTACAAACGTATCCGTAGCCAGCAACTGCCGAAAAAAATGTTCTAATTTTTGCTGCCTGCCTTTGGCGGGCAGTGCGATTGCGAACCCGCTCCGGCATGTCCGCGGCGGGTTTTTATCGTTTGAATTCGAAAAATGGGGAATAGCATGGGCCTGAAGGAACAGATTGTCGAAGACATGAAAAATGCAATGCGCGCCAAGGATGCAGGCAAGCTTGGCACTATTCGCATGCTGACCGCTGCAATGAAGCAGAAGGAAGTGGACGATCGGGTCGAATTGACTGACACGCATGTATTGGCCATCATCGAGAAGATGATCAAGCAGCGCAAGGACTCGATAACCCAGTTCGAAGCAGGCGGACGCCAGGATTTGGCCGATATAGAAAAGGCCGAGCTGGTCGTACTTTCCTCCTATATGCCGGCTGCGTTGTCGCAATCCGAAATTGAGGCGGAAGTGGCGTCGGCGGTTGCCGGCGCTTCGGGCCCGCAAGACATGGGCAAGGTCATGGCTACGCTGAAAGCGAAGCTGGCTGGCCGCGCCGATATGTCCGCCGTGTCCGGCATGGTGAAGGCTGCATTGACCAAGCCTTGATTTGACCTCATCCTTATTTTGTTTGATCGGAAAAATATGCGAATATAGTTCCTTGTCCTGAAGAACTTATTCGCATACGTGATACCTCCGACTTTCATCCAGGATCTTCTCAATCGCGTCGACATCGTTGACGTGGTCGGCAACTATGTCCAGTTGAAGAAGGCTGGCGCCAACATGTCGGGCCTGTGCCCTTTTCACAGCGAAAAATCTCCCAGTTTCACCGTAAGCCCGACCAAGCAGTTTTATCACTGTTTCGGCTGTGGCAAAAACGGCACAGCCATCAGTTTCCTGATGGAATTTTCCGGCCTCGGTTTTGTGGAGGCTGTCAAGGAACTGGCGCAAAACGCCGGCATGACCGTGCCTGAGAGGGATGACCATCTCACACCTCTGCGCCGAGCCGAAGTGCAGGCCAAGAGTCTTGCCTTGTCCGACGTCATGACGCAGTCGTACCAGTTTTACCGCGATCAGCTGCGTGTTTCCTCCTCTGCCATTGACTACCTTAAAAATCGCGGACTGACAGGCGAAATTGCCGCAAGGTTCGGATTAGGCTATGCGCCGGACAATCGCGACGGCCTTCACACCATTTTTTCGAACTATGAGGCGGATGCGCTGGTCGAAGCAGGAATGGTTATTGATCGTGGACAAGAAGAAGGTCCGGGGCGCAAGCGGTACGATCGTTTTCGGGAGCGAATCATGTTCCCGATACGAAACACCAAAGGACAAGTAATCGGGTTCGGCGGACGTATTCTTGATAAAGGCGAGCCCAAATACTTGAATTCTCCGGAGACACCCTTATTTCAAAAGGGTAACGAGTTGTACGGATTGTTCGAGGCCCGTCAGGCAATCCGCAATGCAGGCTACGTGTTGGTGGTTGAAGGCTATATGGATGTGGTTGCGCTGGCGCAGCTTGGGTTTCCGCAGGCGGTGGCAACTCTGGGCACGGCTTGCGCGCCGGTACAAGTGCAAAAGCTGCTGCGCCAGACCGATCTGGTGATATTCAGTTTCGATGGCGACGCGGCAGGGCAAAAGGCGGCGCGCCGCGCGCTGGATGCCAGTTTGCCCCATGTGTCCGACAACAAGGCGGTCAAGTTTCTTTTTCTTCCGCCGGAACACGATCCGGACAGTTATGTGCGTGAATTCGGGGCGGAAGCGTTTGATCGGCTGGTAAAGGATGCAATGCCGTTGTCGGAGTTTCTGCTGCAAGAAGTGGCGGCAGAGAATGATCTGAGAACGCTGGAGGGAAGGGCGCGAACTCACTACGTCGCCAAGCCGTTGGTGCAGGTGCTGCAGCCTTCGGCGCTACGATTGCAGATAGTACGCAGCCTGGCAAAGATGACGGAAACTGCTCCGGAGGAAATCGAGTCCATGTTTGGACTTGCCAAGCCGGTTTCATCGTCCCGGCGGCCGCCTCCGCGGAGCAGGAGGCCGCAGCTGGTGGGGATTGAACGGCAGGTGATACGGCTTCTGTTGACTCATCCGGTGCTAGTTTCCGAGCTTGGGGGAAAAGAAATGGCCGCATTTTCCCTGTATGCGCCGGACAGCATGGAGGATTTGGAAGAGATCATGGAGGCGGTCGGAACGATGGGGGCTAATGCCAGTTTCGCCTCTTTGTCGGAGCAGTTGCGTGCGGCAGGCACGAAATTCGATCAGATCATTGCCGAAATTGCCGAAAGCGACGAATTCAATTTGGATCAGGCTCGTGTGGAATTAATGGATGCAGTAAGAAAGGTTAGAAAACTGGTGGTGGATATTGAGCTTAAGCAACTATCTGCGTCAGGCTTGCTGACAAATGATGACAAAGTGCGCTATCGTGAGTTAGAGTTATTAAAAAAGCAATTGATGCAACAAATAGTGGCGGAAGAGAAGGCGCGAGTGTAGAGGATCAAGCGGGCTTAAGGCCCGATAATCAATCATTTGTGCTATAATCTACGGCTTTCCGCATGCAAAACCCCTGTTCATCCAGGAACAAAAAGCGTACTTTGTTCAGGCTGTTTAGGCGAGTTGATCATTGGTTTGGCTTTATATAAAGCGAACTAAAAGGAAAGATTAATCAGGCAATAGATGATCCTAAAGCGAACGTCATGAAGAAACCACAAAAGTCCCCGTCAGTTATTGAAGAAACCCAGTCGGCGTCTGCGCTTGCAAGCAAGCCAGGCAAAAGCACGAAGAAAGCCCCCGCTTCCGACGTGCCTGCTGCTGCGGAATCCAAACAGGAGGTTGCCAAGGCTGCTTCTGCACCTGCGCGCGCGCCTGTAAAGGCGAAAAGAAAACCCGATGCGGATGTGGATACACAACATACGGGAGGATCGAAGCCGGCGGTAAGGCCAACTTTGTCGAACGCTGAAAAAGCGCAGAAAGCGGAAGAAGAAAAATCGGTTGCCGGCCCCATCGTCACTACCGACGCTGCCGCGCTTGCCGCAATCGACACGTCCGGCTATTTCCTGCCGACCGTCAAGGTTCCCGGCCGTCGCGGTCGCAAACCGAAGGATTTCCAGCCTGAGAATGATGAAGTCGCTGCGCTCAACGCAGTCGAACGCGCCGAACTGAAGGCCGCCGACAAGGCCAAGGCCAAGGACCGCAAGGCGAAAGAAAGAGCATTGCTGAAGGATGCATTTTCCGGCGATACGGAAGCTACCGAGGAAGAGTTGGAGCGCCGCCGCGAGAAGCTGAAGACGCTGATCAAGCTCGGCAAGGAACGGGGCTTCCTGACCTATGCCGAGATCAATGACCATCTTCCCGAGAACATCGTTGACCCCGAAGCCATCGAAGGCATTATCGGCACGTTCAACGACATGGCGATCTTCGTTTACGATCAGGCTCCCGATGCCGAGTCGCTGCTGTTGACTGATAACGTTGCGTCCGTTGCCAGCGACGAGGAGGCGGAAGCTGCGGCGGAAGCGGCAATGGCAACCGTCGATTCCGACTTTGGCCGTACTACCGATCCAGTCCGCATGTACATGCGTGAGATGGGTTCGGTCGAACTGCTGACTCGCGAAGGCGAAATTGAAATCGCAAAACGGATCGAAGGCGGCCTGAAGGACATGATCCAGGCTATTTCCGCTTGCCCAACGACCATTGCCGAAATCATTTCCCTGGGGGAGAAAATTTCCAAGGACGAGGTAAAGATCGACGAAATCGTCGATGGCATGGTCGATGCCAGCGCTGTGGAAGAGCCTCCTGTTGTCATAGCCCCGGCGGCCAAGCAGGAAGAGGAAGAGGAAGAGGAAGAAGAAGAGGAAGAGGAAGAAGAGGAAGAAGAAGCGAGCAGCGCCGGTGGCGCGGCCGGTTTTTCGGCTGAACAACTCGAACGCCTTAAAGCGCAGTCGCTGGAAAAAATCACGTTCATCACGAATTCTTTCGAGCAGATGCGCAAGGCGTATGAGAAAAGCGGCTATAACTCGGATGCCTACACAAAGGCGAGAGAGGCCATTTCCCACGAATTGCTCGGCATCCGCTTCACCGCCAAGTTCACTGAGAAACTGGTGGACACGCTGCGCGGGCAGGTCGAACAAGTGCGCCAGGTTGAAAAACAGATTCTGGATGTCGCCGTGAATAAATGCGGCATACCGCGCGCCCACTTCATCAAGTCCTTCCCCGGCAACGAAACCAACCTTAACTGGGTGGACGACGAAGTCAGCGCGGAGCACGCATACAGCGCGATCCTGAGCCGTAATGTCCCGATGATCAAGGAATTGCAGCAAAAGCTGATCGACTTGCAATCCCGAGTCGGCCTTCCGCTGACTGCGCTGCGCAGCATCAACAAGCAGATGTCGGCCGGCGAAATGCGCGCCCGCAAGGCCAAGCGTGAAATGACGGAAGCCAACTTGCGTCTGGTCATTTCCATCGCCAAGAAATACACGAATCGCGGCCTGCAGTTCCTGGATCTGATTCAGGAAGGCAATATCGGCCTGATGAAGGCGGTAGACAAGTTCGAGTATCGCCGCGGCTACAAGTTCTCGACGTACGCCACGTGGTGGATTCGCCAGGCGATCACGCGTTCGATCGCGGATCAGGCCCGCACCATCCGCATTCCGGTGCACATGATCGAAACGATCAACAAGATGAACCGCATCTCGCGTCAGATCTTGCAGGAAACAGGTGCCGAGCCTGATCCCGCTACGTTGGCGATCAAGATGGAAATGCCGGAAGACAAGATCCGCAAGATCATGAAGATCGCCAAGGAACCGATCTCCATGGAAACGCCGATCGGCGACGACGACGATTCCCATCTGGGCGATTTCATCGAGGACAACAATACCCTGGCGCCTGCGGATGCCGCACTGCATGCTTCCATGCGCAACGTCGTCAAGGACGTTCTGGACTCCTTGACGCCACGCGAAGCAAAAGTGTTGCGCATGCGTTTCGGCGTTGAAATGTCCACCGACCATACGCTGGAAGAAGTCGGCAAGCAATTCGACGTGACGCGCGAGCGTATACGGCAAATAGAAGCAAAGGCCCTGCGCAAGCTGCGTCATCCTTCGCGCTCCGACAAGCTTAAAAGTTTCCTCGAAAACAGTTAAAATTCGGGATAGCTTAAAGGGCCTCTAGCTCATGCCTGGTTAGAGCAGCGGACTCATAATCCGTTGGTGCCGAGTTCGACTCTCGGGGGGCCCACCAATAAAATCAAGGGCTTACAGATATATTTCTGTAAGCCCTTTTTCTTTTAAATAATTAAGGGCACAATAAGGACGCACTTTTAGTCAATCGTGATCCTTCTAAATCCCATCTGCCATTCAATTGAGGGAATCGAGTGTTTGCCAGAATGATTGTGGACTCAAGGTCAGCTGGTCAATGTAATGGTTTTCTTCATCTGTGCCATTACCGCTGCTGCCTTCGCCAAATTTCTTAAGACACTCAAATTAGGTAGCAGAGCCTTTTCACACCCGAGTCATTCCAAGGATGTCGGTTTTTGCTGGTGTCGTCCCTCTTAATTAATTGATTGGGATGGCGGAGAAGTAGCGTAGTCATCGGTGGCTTTTTTACTGTAAAATCTGTTTCAATCTAACTAAATCCGCCTTAACTACAGCGCTTGTTCCCATTGGCAGGCATAAAATGAGGGCGGCAAGCCCATGAGTCAGACAGCACCAGATTACACACCAGAAGACCTTTTGGCCTTCTATGGCCGCGTTAAACCCATCCTGGCTGAATGGCTTGCCAAGCCATTATGGACGGCGCAAGAAGCCGCCATGCTATGCGCGGGCTATGTTCCGCATGATGCCCCAGAATATGAAATGTCCGAAGCGGGCGATGAGCTGAAATCGATCCAAGAGGGTACCCCTATGGATCCGCTTGAATACTTACCGCCAAATTACGAGCTCTACAGTGATTATTTCAGGCAGCTGACGGACAAAGAAGCTGCTCCGCCACTCGACATGGTGAAATTGTTAAGCCTTGTAAGAAGGACCAGCCTGGATAATATCGCAGGAGGGCGGCACACATTAGTCGAAGTGCGAAGGATGTTTAACCTAATGGCGATGAAAGAGCTGCAATGGCTCTTAATAGTCGGAAACGCGGTTGGTTTGCCGATGCCAGCTCTAGTACCCTTTGGCTTGCTAGATAAGTTAAGCAGCCGCTTAATCAATCAACCTGAAAGCGACTCCGAGAGCGCAAGGGGACTAGGGCAATCAGACGTAACATCAGCTTTGGGTATAGGCGAAAGAGCTGAGGCGCCAACTGCTGGCGGTCTCGCATCAGAAGCAAAGCCCACAGGCGTACCACGAAAGCCCAGGGAGCGGCAGCCCCAGCTAACGACGCATCAAGAGCGCGGTTTCTATACTAACGATGAAGTCGCTGGATTAATTAACTTATTACCTGATACGCTGAATAAGTATGCCCGTGAAGGACGGACTATAACGGGTTACACCCCATTTAAACGCCAGAATGGCAAATCTTGGCATTGGCGTAATAACCAGCAGCAAGCGGCATATGAAATCAGTGCGACGGCAGACAAGCCCAAGCATAGGGTTAAGTAAACCGCACTAGCCAACGCTCGGCCGCTAGTATTTACCTATAGCGCGCTATTTCATTGCCCCTCTCTTTAGCGATAAGTCTCAGCGCTCACCTATTCCGACTTTACCGCAGTCTCACTTTTCACGGCAGTCATCCTGCATATTCCCGCCAAATCCGCTATGCGATAGCAACATTATCCAAGTCTGCAACAGACTTATTAATACCAGACTTATGCGCAAGGGCTTATTCTATCTAGGATTTAAGCGTGACATGCCTCTTGCCTCTTTTCAAGCCGACGCAACCGTTGTACCCTTTTTACTTATCACGAAGTTCTGTCCTCCAAGCCAGATCTGATTACTTGTAACGGGAGAAGTTGTGGAAGTGAAAAAGAGGGTTAAGCCATTTGGTCAAAGGGCCATCAGTATTTCAGACGTATACAAATACGGTGATGGAATTGAAAAGGAAGTAACCCTGGAGATCATTCAGGTTCTTCTGGATTCCAGCCGCGGCAAGGAAAGGGCATACCAAGCGCAGTTCCCACAAAAAACGCTGGTATTGGTTGACGAAGTTGTCCGTTATATCGTGGAAAATTTCCGCAAATCATCGTCCTACTGGGGGGCTAAATTTTCCTTAAGGGCGCATGGCGATGACCTTCCATTTCAAAAGCCGCAATGGGAAATGGTGTTCGCGGAGAATCAGACAGCTTTTAAGATATACGATGTATTACGGGCATTCCACCGATTGCTGTGCACTCATGAATATCGGGCATTGAACTATTGCAGCAGCATTGAAGCAGCCAAGCGGGCGCTTCTTACGGTCTATCCGAGGCACTTTGATGAGTTGCCGCCGACCGCTTTTCAAAGGCCGGAAGGCGTGTCCGAGCTCGAGCTGAAAAAGGTTATCACAGAACTGGTTTGGCCGGCAGCCGAGCGCTTCAATCTGGTGATTGACAAAATTGCTGAGATCGTCAGCAATAACTCATACCGATCCAAGGTGGCCAGGGAATCGGCCACGCTAAAGCGGCAAGCTGCTAGCGTTACGACCCTGATTTCAGGGTTGCTGAGTCATCACAAAAGTTTAACGGTCGTCGCTGTACGACTTTCTATTCGCCAAAGTCACGGACATGATTTCCTTGGAAAAAAGATGCGGCAGGGATTAGCCCGACTGATTGGCGACCGGCGCAATGATGCGCTCTTAAATAGTGCTGTTGGATATTTTTGGGTACTGCAGGAGAGTTTTAAGGCGCGTTTCCGGCAGCAGTTATCGACAATCGTTCAGCAAAATGCAGCGGGCGGAGTCGCCTTGCATTACGATCTGATGATGTTCTTTGACAAAGAGCGATGCAACGAAGCGGAGGCCATCTCCCGGCATATGGGGGAATGCTGGAAGTTTATTACCAATGACGCAGGATTTTATCGTTTGCTGAATGGCAAGACTATTACTCCCTATTTATCAGGCCGTGTCGATAGGCATATCAAGAAAACGGGTGAGTTTCCTCATGAGTCTGACTTCGTCGGGCTGGTTGAGCAAGGAACGGTTCAAGCACGAAACCTTCTGCAAGTAGCAAAAACGATGGTATTTGCCGTAGTGCTCCGTAAGCCATCAAAAGCGACTACCCTTATTAAAAGCACCGCAAGACGCTTTGGTAAAAGCGATCTGCGAACAGGATGTGGCTATGACAAGCCGGGCAGGGGAAAAAAATCAGGACATTCTGGTGTGAAGCATGAGCGGAAAAGGCGGCCTAAATATGTGGCGCCAGAATTTAGAGTTCGGCTGGAGTGAATCGCACCGGTTTTAGTGGACACATCTTTATGAAACGTTCAAAACGTTCATGGGCGTCTGCAATTGGCTGCGGCAGTGGAAAAAACGAGGCCTTCCTTTAATCTGTCTCTAGATCATATGCAAGCTCCTACTTTTGCAAAGCCTCTACAAAGAGTATCTGTTATTTTGGCGCATGATATAAAAATTTATCCCGGTTCGACAACCTATTGGGGCCAATATTTACGTTTGACGTACATCGTGCCGGTAATTTCCACCGATAACACGCCGATCTGAGCCCAATAACAGCGCCGAGATGGTTTTCACTTGAGCCAAATTTCCAATCTCACGTTTTTACACAGTCTGGGCCAACTGCCGCCGTTCTATGCCTCCAGAAAGCCGTCATCTGAACGGCCGTTGTACTTCAGAACCTGCCGAAAAGCCAATTCATACAACTCGGCCAAAGCGGACCGTCAAGTCAATGCGCCTGACCGGCGGCAATCGGCGGTGGACATTGGCTGCAGCCAACCGCCCACAACCCACCCAAGCTCGGCCAAAGCGATGGTTCTTTCAGCGCATCCGGCGCGGACGACGGCCGCGCCTTTGCCTCTGGGGCTGCCTTATCTTTCGAGATTTTCCACTAGCTCTTCGAGCTCCTGAATGAAATATCCAACATCCTTCGCTTCTTTAGGCCCAGCATATGGTTAGCGTGCACGCAGTCTTTTCGAATGCTTTAGGCCAAGATCCTCGGCCTCGTTCCGTATTCGATTCGTGATGATGCAGCAATGGGCGGACTATCTTGATGCAATTGCCACTGGCAATAAATTTGTGACTAGCAAATTGGATAAGGCTGCGTAACTGCCCAACCCATCGGTTAGTTATTGCCGCAACAAATCTTCCATGCTTCTGCGCGCGCTTCAACTCATAATAAAAAAGGTCAAAAAATGTCTACAAGAATCAGAGCAATTCACATTTCGGGCTTGTCGGTTCACAGGTGGATGAAGCAGTTGGAATTAATGAAGTCGACGGTGTTGTTGGCTATTGACAAGTTTTCAATCTCGCCGAGGCGAAATTCGACATTTGCATAACCGCATTTGCACGTGCCTTGCTGCCCATTTCGGTGTCTACGTCGATCACGCGACCGGCCTCGCCAATCTGGCGTGCTGCCGGAAAATTGTCGAAACCACCGCCACTGCCCAGGTCAAGCACTACCTTGCCCATTTTCAGGGCGGCAATTGCTTGCGAATTGCCACAGCCTAGTCCCATGTCTGCCAGCGTTAAGAGGCAATACGCATGCAGTTAAAACCAGCCCAAATAGACTTGGCAGAGACTATTATCGATTTGGCTTTGGCCGTGAGGAGAGAGATAATATGCTTTGTTGTTTATTGCCACACCAGAGTGAATACGGACCCTACCTAAAATGAGCCAAAACAATTTAACCGAGTACATCGGCACCGCCCTTTTTCTTCTTGCCGTACTGCATACCTTTTCGACGAAATGGTTTGTGCATATGGCACATAAAGATACCCGGCATGCGGGGCTGTGGCATTTGCTGGGTGAAGTTGAGGTCGTGTTCGGCTTCTGGGCCTTCATACTTCTCGCCTTCATGGCCGTGATCGGAGGATCCGCATCGGCAGTCGGCTATCTCGACAGGCAGAATTTCACGGAGCCTTTGTTCGTTTTCGTTATTCTGGTAATGGCTGGAACCAGACCGATTCTTTATGCAGTCAAGGAGTTCATAAACCGATTAGTCCGATTTATTCCTTTGCCCGAGTCGCTCGCATGGTACTTCCTGAGCCTGTCTCTGGTGCCATTGTTGGGCTCCTTGATTACCGAGCCAGCGGCCATGACGCTCGCGGCACTGATGCTGCGTGACCGTTTTTACACGAAGACCATACCGCCTAGCATGAAATATTTTACGCTGGCAGTGCTGCTGGTCAATGTATCGATAGGCGGTGTGCTCACTTCCTACGCAGCTCCGCCGGTTCTGATGGTTGCAGATAAATGGGGTTGGAACGTCGAGTTCATGTTCTTGACTTTCGGCTGGAAAGCAGTCATCGCTGTCACGATCAACGCCTTGCTTGCCTCGTGGATTTTCCGGAAAGTGCTGCTGCGCCTGGAGAACGTCGAAGACGATTCCGAAAAAACAGTCATGCCGGCCACCGTGATAATGATTCACCTGCTCTTTCTGGCCGGTACGGTTGTGTTCAGCCATCACCCCGCCGTATTCATGGGGCTGTTCCTATTCTTTTTAGGCTTCACCGAAGCATACCGGCGTCATCAAGACCCTCTGATGCTGCGCGAAGGCTTGCTGGTAGCGTTCTTTCTGGCGGGACTGGTGGTGCTGGGCGAGCCGCAAAGATGGTGGCTGCAGCCGTTGCTGGCAGGTATGGATTCATCGGTGCTTTTCTTTGGCTCGATCCTGTTGACGGCAATCACTGATAATGCCGCCCTCACGTACCTTGGTTCGCTGGTTGAGGGCATATCTGATGCGGCCAAATATGCCTTGGTTGCGGGTGCCGTGACAGGTGGCGGACTCACAGTAATCGCCAATGCGCCGAATCCGGCGGGATTCTCGATTCTGAAGGGCGAGTTCGATGAGGGGGCGATTAGCCCGCTGAAACTGTTCCTGTCAGCTCTGCTTCCCACAACAGTCGCCGCGTTGTGCTTCTTTCTTCTCTGAACGTGCAACTTTTGGTATGCACTCACATGCTCTTTATGCCCCAGCGCCGCATCAGGGCCTTCTTTGCCTCGACAGCCACAAAAATGACGAATCCGAGCGCAGCAATGACCGCCCAGGCTATCGCATCGATCGCAGCAGTGTGAAATACCCTATGCATGAAGGGAACATAGGTGAACAGTATTTGAAAGCCGATTAACAGAAGGCTCATCCAGAGGGCAATGCGGTTGCCGGTCAGGATGTCGCGGCGAAATGCGGATGCTGTGAAATTCCGCACGTTGAAGAGATATACCAATTCGCCGACAACCAGCATGTTGACCGCAGCCGTGCGCGCTGCCTCCAGGCTGTTGCCGCGAGCGAGCTCCCACTCGAATATGGCGAATGTCGTTATCACCATCAGCAGACTGACATAGGCGATGCGCACGCCCATCAATTGGGTGACCAGAGGTTCCGACGGCGGCCTTGGAGAGCGCTTCATGATATCCGGTTCGGCAGACTCGAAAGCCAGCGCAAGGGCCAGCGTTATGGCCGTCACCATGTTCACCCACAGGATCTGGCCGGCGGTGATGGGCATCCCCAGTTCCGTGAAGATTGCCAGCAGGATGACGCCCGCTTCGCCGCCATTGGTGGGCAGCATGAAGAGCAGCGATTTCTTGATATTGTCGAATACGACCCGTCCCTGGCGCACGGCTTGCGCGATGGTGGCGAAATTGTCGTCTGTCAGCACCAGGTCGGCAGCCTCGCGGGCGGCGTCGGTTCCTTTTTGTCCCATTGCCACCCCGATATTGGCAGCCTTCAGCGCAGGCGCATCGTTGACGCCGTCTCCTGTCATGGCGACCAGTTCGCCTTCGGCCTGCAATGCCTTTACGAGACGCAATTTATGTTCAGGGCTTGCTCGAGCGAACACATCGGTATCCAGCGCGCGGCCCCGAAGCGCCATGTCGTCCAGCGCTTCGATTGCCTCGCCAGTAAGCGTGTGTTCGGCCTGCAACCCCAGCTGCTGGCCGATGGCAGCCGCCGTGGCGGCGTGATCTCCCGTGATCATCTTGACGCGCAGCCCGGCATGCTGGCACTCGGCAATTGCTGCAATAGCCTCTTCCCTTGGAGGGTCGATAATGCCGACCAGACCAAGCAGGGTAAAGCGAGCCGTGACATCGCTCATGGAAATTGCCGTCGCGCCCGCCGGCATGTCGGTGCGAGCCAGAGCCAGCACGCGCTGACCGGCCTTTGCGGCCTCACCCATGCGCTTATTCCATGAGGCAGGATCCAACGGTTTGCCGCTTCCGTCTTGCACGCACAGCTCGAGCACGCGTTCCGGCGCTCCCTTCAGCAGCATGAAGGCGCGCCCCTCGTGATCGTGATGCAGCGTAGCCATGAAGCGGTGTTCCGATTCGAATGGAATTTCATCGATTCGCGGCAGGGATTCCGTGATTCCTACATGATCCAGGCCGGCTTTGTAGGCCAGCGACAACAACGCGCCCTCGGTGGGATCCCCGACCAGTTGCCAGCCGGTATCTCCGTCGTGCTTCAGGCGGGCATCGTTGCAGAGCAAGGCGCAAAGGGCAATCTCCTGCAGGGCGCTGTCCTTTTCAGCTTCCAATGGCGAGCCTTCGCGCTTGAATCCGCCTTCAGGCGTATAGCCGACACCGCCCACTTCCAGGTCGTAATCCGGCAGCATGGCCTGCACCACCGTCATTTCGTTTCTGGTAAGCGTGCCGGTCTTGTCGGAACAGATCACCGTGACCGAGCCCAGCGTTTCGACGGCTGCCAGCAAACGGACGACGGCATTGTTGCGGGCCATGATGCGTGTGCCGATGGCCAGAACAATCGTGACGACAGCCGGCAATCCTTCAGGAATGGCGGCCACAGCCAGGCCGACCACGGCCAGAAAGATGTCCAGCAGCGGCATCCCGCGCACGTAACGGCCATAGAGGAACGCGACCAGGCCGACCGCCAGAATGAAGACCGTGATCTGCCGGGCAAATTGATCGAGTCGGCGCGTGAGCGGTGTGTCCAGTGACTGTACCTCGCCGACGAGCGAGCCGATGCGCCCGATCTCGGTAGTCTGGCCGGTTCCAACCACCAGCCCGCGCGCCTGGCCAAAGCTGACGACGGTTCCGGAATAGGCCATGCACGTCCTGTCGCCTATGGGAGAATCGACTCCAGCCGGATCCGTATTCTTCTCCACCGGCAGGGATTCGCCTGTCAGGGCGGCCTCGTTCACACGGAGATTCCTTACGTGCAGGAGGCGCAGGTCGGCCGGCACCTTCGCGCCGGATTCCAGCAGGACAATGTCGCCAGGAACCAGCAGGGCGGCATCAATTTCATGCCGCTCTCCTGCACGCAACACCATGGCGTGGGTGGCGAGCATGGCGCGTACGGCTTCCAGCGCCTTTTCAGCCTTTCCCTCCTGGATGAACCCGATAATGGCGTTGATGATCACTACCCCGACAATTACCCACGCATCGACATAATCCTGCAAGATAAAGGTAACGGCAGCGGCGCCGAGCAGCACATAGATCAGGGGATTATGGAACTGCAGGGCAAAGCGAACCCAGGGACTGCGCCGCTTGACTTCCGGCAGAGCGTTAGGCCCGTATTGCTCAAGACGCCGTGAAGCCTCTTCATGGCTTAAGCCAGTTCCGGCGTCAACAGACAAGTTGGTCAGCGCTGTCTCGACTGGTTCGGCGTGCCAGACAGGAGCCTGATCAGGTAATGGCGGGTTCATCGGCATTATCTAGTCTCCGATTAATGAATTAACGGCTCAGTGTCTGTTTGCCGGCATGCTCATAAGTTTGGCTGCGCAATGCATGAATAAGTTCCTGCGTTCGGTAATTGCTTAAGGTGCCAAACGCTGTTTCGAGAAACTATCATGGCAATGGATTGTGAAAATTGCAATATTAAAGATGCACAACAATGTGGCAGTTAACTCAACCATTTTCAATCAGATGCTCAGGAGTTATTTTCAACTTGATCAGGCCGTTCATCCCCGAAATTGTCAGCCCATCAGGGCCGAAAACGGCGGCAGCCGTCTTGGCCCGTTGCCGGCCCCGCTACTTTTTTGCGTCGGTTACATTACCTGAACAGCAATCATCTTTGTCTTAACAGCTAACGCAGTAACAACGTAGGGATCGCCGCCGAACGCAACAGGTCGGATGTCTTGCTGCCAAACAGCATGCTGCGCAATGGCGAGTGGGCATAGGCTCCCATGACCAGAACATCGATGCCTTGTTCCCGAACGGCCTTGGCGATGACGCTCTCTGCGTCTCCGGGTAGCAGTGAAGCGGGCGCTTCAAAGCCGGCCGCTTCCAGTGTTGTCTTGGCCCATTCAAGCTGCCTGGCCGCTTCCGCACTTTCCTTTCCTGACATCAGAAGATGCACTGGCAGACCCCGGAAAAGAGAGCTCCCAGCCACTTCCTCGACGCCTCTGCGGGTTACGATGCTTCCATCGAAAGCGATCATGACACGGCGCGGCTCGCGGAATGCTTCGGTAACGGCAAGTATCGGTTTTTTCAAAGCACGCACCACCTGTTCGATGTTGCGCCCCAGGTCCCGTTGTGTGATCTCTGCCGCCTCGCCGCGTCGACCAAGCACGAACAGGCGCACGCCTTCTTCCTGTTCAGCCAGGGTTTCTTCCAGCGCACCTCGGCGCTGCCGGATATCGACCGACCCGGCACCGGCTGCGATGGCGCGCTCGCGCAGGCTGTTAAGGAAGATTCGTCCCTGTTCCCGCGCCATCTTGCTGCGCGCTTCGTCCTGGCTGGAAAGATGCGTCAGCAGATTTTCCTGCGCATTGATGCCAATGGCTCCGCTGTAGTCTTCGTCGGAACCTGTTCCCGGGTCGCGGTCAATGACGTGCAGGAATTCCAGCGCCGCTTCCATGCGCTGGGCGGCCCACGCGGCATAATCGGCCACATAGTTCGCAAAGCGGGATTGATCGACGCAGGCCAGTACTTTGTTTTCGTTTTTCATCATCTTTTCTCCTGTCAGTGGCCCATCATCTGCTCGACCGCATCCGGCTTATCATGAATCGCAAAGCGATCCACCATTGTGGCGCTGGCCTCATTGAGGCCAATGACTTCGACCGCCGTGCCCTCGCGGCGGAACTTGATGACCACCTTGTCCAGGGCGCTCACTGCGGTGATATCCCAGAAGTGAGCGCGGCTCACGTCAATGTGTACCTTCTCGATCACTTCCTTGAAATCGAATGCATTGATGAATTGCTCAGCCGAGGCGTAAAACACCTGCCCGGTCACTTTGTACGCGCGAACATGCCCTTCCTCTTCGGACATCGAACTGATGCGCAATATCTTTCCGACTTTGCTGGCAAAGAAGAAGCCTGAGAGCAATACGCCTACCAGCACGCCCTTGGCCAGATCATGCGTCAAAACCACCACGACCACCGTCGCAATCATCACGACGCTGTAGCTTTTGGGATGCCCGCGCAGATCGCGGATCGAAGCCCAGTTGAAGGTGCCAATCGATACCATAATCATCACCGCAACCAGTGCAGCCATCGGAATCCGGGCCACCCAGTCGCCGATGAACACGATCATCAGCAGCAGGAACACACCTGCTGCGAGGGTCGAGAGACGGCCGCGCCCGCCCGACTTCACGTTGATGACCGACTGGCCGATCATGGCGCAGCCCGCCATGCCGCCGAGAAAGCCGGATGCGATATTAGCGATGCCCTGCCCCACGCATTCGCGGTTTTTGTTGCTGCCGGAATCGGTCAGGTCATCGACAATCGAGGCCGTCATCATGGATTCCAGCAGACCCACCACTGCCAGAGTAGCCGCCACCGGGAAGATGATTTTCAGCGTTTCCAGATTCAGCGGCACGTCCGGCAGCAGGAAAATTGGCAGGCTGTCGGGCAACTGGCCCATGTCTCCTACTGTGCGAATGTCCAGACCAAACCCGATCGCCACCCCAGTCAGTGCCACAATGGCGACCAGCGGTGATGGAACGACCTTGGTGACATAGGGAAAGAGATAAATGATTCCCAGCCCGGTTGCCACCATGGCATAGACTATCCAGCTCATGCCGGTCAGTTCGGGCAGTTGCGCCATGAAAATCAGGATGGCGAGCGCATTGACGAAACCGACGATGACGGCCCGCCCCACAAAACGCATCAACGAGCCAAGCTTCAGCCAACCGGCGATGATCTGCAGAACGCCGGTCAGCACGGTGGTGGCCAGCAGGTATTGCAGGCCGTGCTCCTTGACCAGCACGACCATTACTAGCGCCATAGCGCCCGTTGCGGCCGAGATCATGCCCGGCCGACCGCCGACAAAGGCGATGATAGCGGCGATGCAGAACGAGGCATACAGCCCCACCTTGGGGTCGACTCCGGCGATGATGGAGAAGGCAATCGCTTCGGGGATCAATGCCAGCGCAACCACGAGGCCCGCAAGCAAATCGTTTCGGATATTGGATAGCCAGTCCTGGCGTAAGGATTTCATCATTTTCGTATTTGTTGTTGTGCCAGCCGTGGCGGCTGCAGTTGGAAAAAGCGTAGCTATAAATTCTCACCGGCCAGCGGTAAAGAAAGGGAATTAGGGCGTTTAAGTGAAGGTAGCGCGAATAATCGGTTTGCAGCCTCGGGCGAGTGGCAAGAGAGGGATGCTGACTCGCTGTGAGGAAAGGTGCTTACAAGGGCGGTGTTCCGATTATTGGTTTGATTGGCGTTCGAGGTGACAAATTATACCGGAATCGCCGCATTGTGTTCAGTTGATCGTGTGCATAGGGCACGGAGACGTCCTCCAGGATTAGGACAAGTTTGACCTGTCCCCCGAAGTTAGTACAGCGCAAAACTAGAGTCTGTCAACAGGAGGCAGCGATGAAGAAGCATTTTACGGAACAGCAGATAATTGGGGTATTGAAGAAAGCAGACGCCGGGATGAAAGCGGCTGAACTGTGTAACAAGCATGGCGTCAGCGACGCGACGTATACAACTAGAAGACCAAATTTGAAGGCTTCACGGTATCGGAGGCGCATCGATTAAGGACGCTCGAATCGGAGAATGGCAAGCTTAAGCGATTGCTGGCCGAAGCGATGTTGGACAATGCGGCGTTAAAGGATATTGTCGGACGAAAGTGGTCGGCCCACAGGCTAGGCCGAAGCGATCCAACGTCGGGCCCGGCAGCTTCTTTCATTTCAGCCGCGGTGGCAACGATTTCGGTCGCCCGCCCGATCAGTTCCGCTCTCCATTGCGCTATCTGGTTTACATGCACGTCATACTGCGTGCTCAACTCGGCCAGCGTATTCTCGCCCCTGACCGCAGCTAATGAGAGGGGACTCCGTTGGTTAACGGCTAATCTAAAGGATCAGGCGCATGGTTTTTCTTTGTTAATACAGTAATATGTTGCATTCTGATCAATGGTATTCCAAGAAACGGATCCAACGCCGTGCTTCCTCCAAGCAACAGACCCTCATCATGGATAGCTCAATGGCACTCTTTTTCTGAATACGGCAGTCATATCGGGAGTGAATTGGGGACTTCAAAGAGATTCCTCATGAGCAGATGCTCCAGCTCGTCCGCTGACGGGGTTCCGAGTAGAAATAACCCTGCCCATAGTCGCATCCTGCCGACGAAAGTAAGTGGCACTGCTCATTCTTTTCCACGCCTTCGATAACCTCAAGTCCGCTTTTTTCGGGGGAGATTTACCACGGTGTCGGTGGGGTCGCTCTCTAGCAGCCTGTCGGACTTTGCCCTCCTCATAAGGCCATTTGAGATAAGTTTGGATCGTGGAATTGCAGGAAAACCCGATGTCACGCTTCCTCATTACGGACCGCAAGACCGACTATCTCATGCCACCGTCGCTGGAAGACTGGCTGAACCAGGATAATCTGGCGCGGTTCATTGTTGAGGTAGTCGACAATCTCGATTTGTCCAACCTGGTGCGCCACTATGCCGGGCGCGGTTTGAAGCACACCATCCTGCCACGCAGAGGGCGATAAATAGGTGGAAAATCGGTTATAAACATAACTATTGTTATTATTTTGCTGTTTGATGAAAAATAGAGAGCAAAGTATGTTTGCCGTAATTAACCCTTATTTTTTCGCGAGGCATTTCCAGACATGACCAACATCGAACAAGAAAATTTTCTGGCTAGTGATGAGGATGCCTTGAAGCGCTCCATTGTCAATAACTTGCATTATCGCTCTGGCAAGATTCCGCTTAACGCCAGCCGGCAGGACTGGCTTCTGGCAGCCGAACTGACGGTGCGTAATCGATTGGTCGAGCGCTGGATGAAAACGCACAATGCTTATTATGAAAAAAATGCCAAAATGGTCTATTACCTGTCGATGGAATTCTTGATAGGCCGTTCCTTCAGCAATGCATTGCAAGCCCTCGATATCAGCGGCCCCATGCGGGAGGCGTTGCGCGACATGGCTGTTGACATGGAAGATCTGGTTAACGGTGAAGTTGATGCGGCGCTCGGCAATGGAGGTCTGGGTCGGTTGGCAGCTTGTTTTCTTGATTCGATGGCGACCCAGCACTTTGCGAGTATCGGCTATGGCATTCGCTATGAATATGGCATGTTCAAGCAGGAAATTATCAATGGCTATCAGGTCGAGACTCCCGATTATTGGCTCTTGACGCGCGGCAACCCCTGGGAATTTCCGCGTCCCGAAGTTTTGTACGATGTCCGTTATGGCGGTCACATCATTAAAGAAGGAGACAAGTCCCGATGGGTTGAAACCCAGACCGTGCTGGCAATGGCTTATGACACTATCATTCCCGGTTATGGGACTGAATTCGCCACTACGCTCAGGCTGTGGTCAGCCAAGGCCAGTTCGGAAATCAATCTGTCCGATTTCAACCTGGGTAATTATTCCACCGCTGTCGAGGCGAAGAATCTGTCCGAAAACATAACCCGGGTGTTGTATCCGGATGATTCGACCTTGCTGGGGCGCGAGTTGCGCTTGCGGCAGGAATATTTTTTTGTTTCAGCAAGCCTGCAGGACCTGATTCGGCGCCATCATCGCAACCATTCGAACTTCGATAACCTGCCCGACAGTATTTCGATTCACCTGAACGATACGCACCCGGTTCTGGCCGTTCCGGAACTGCTGCGCCTCCTGATCGACGAGCACGGCATGCAATGGCCGAAAGCGTGGGCGCTGACGCAAAAAATATTTTCCTATACCAACCATACGCTGATGAGCGAAGCGCTCGAAACCTGGCCTGTGGAAATGCTGGGCCGGGTGCTGCCGCGCCACTTGATGCTCATTTTCGATATCAACAATGAATTTCTTGCCAGCATTGCAGGGCAAATAGGCGACGACCCAAGCTTGATGACAAGGCTGTCCCTGATCGACGAGGTAGGAGAGCGACGAGTGCGTATGGCCTACCTTGCGGTCGTCGCCAGTCACAAGATCAACGGCGTTTCCAAGCTCCACTCCGAATTGATGAAACAGTCGATCTTTGCCGATTTTGCCAAGGTGTTCCCTGACCGCTTCATCAACATCACCAACGGCATTACTCCGCGGCGCTGGCTCTCGCAGGCCAATCCCATGTTGTCGAACCTGATCGACGATAGAATAGGGAAAGACTGGCGCATCCACTTTGAACAGGTGGAGCGCTTGAAGCCGTTCGCAAACGACAACAGCTTTGTCAGTTCTTTCCGCGCCGCCAAGCGATACAACAAGCAGCAACTCGGGCGCTGGGTCAGAAACAATCTCGACATTACATTGAATCCGGATTCGCTCTTCGACGTGCAAGTAAAGCGGATTCATGAATACAAGCGGCAGATTCTGAACGTGCTGCATGTGATCACGCGCTACAACCGGATTCTTGCCAATCCCGAAGTCAACTGGGTGCCGCGCACGGTCATTTTTGCCGGCAAGGCCGCTTCCGCCTATCACTTGGCGAAAACCATCATCAAGCTGATCAATGATGTTGCCGTCAAGGTCAACAACGATCCCCGCATCAAGCAAAAATTGAAAGTGGTGTTCATTCCGAACTATGGCGTCAGCCTGGCCGAACTTATCCTTCCAGCCGCCGACTTGTCGGAACAGATTTCGATGGCCGGCACCGAAGCATCGGGCACCGGCAATATGAAGATGGCCGCTAATGGGGCTCTCACCATCGGTACGCTGGACGGCGCAAATATCGAAATCATGGAAGCTCTGGGAGAGGAAAACATCTTCATATTCGGCAATACTGCGCAGCAGGTGGAAGAGATAAAGAGAAGCGGATATCAGCCGCGGGATATCTACGAACAGAACCCGGAACTGAAACAAGTCCTCGACCAGATTCGAGACGGATTTTTTTCGCCGGATGAGCCCGGACGATTCCACTCCATATACGATTCTCTGGTGAATTTCGGCGACCGCTACCTAGCATTGGCAGACTATGCAAGCTACGTTGCCATGCAGGAACAGGTCGATGCACTTTATAGACAACCGGTCCGGTGGGATAGAAAGGCGATAATCAATGTCGCCAGCATGGGCTATTTCTCGTCAGACCGGGCGATTGCCGAGTATGCTCGCGACGTCTGGCAGGTCAGCCCGCTGGAACTGGAGTAAAATTTTTGATGCTGGTTGCTGCGTGTTGATAAATTATCCGGCAACCAGCTGATTTCTGCTGTTGAATGGGCAAGCAGCGGACTCCTCGGTTTTGTTTTCGATATGCAAGTTCCTGAAATTATCCCGTCAGGAGCAGCAAGCCGCTGCTTGCACCGCAAGTAGGAGGAAGGCGTACCGATCGAATAGCATGCAGGGCTTACTGCAAAAGAGTTAAGTAACTCTTGAAAAAGAAGTGTCAAAGGCATATTGAGCGATTGATATGGGGTGACGACATGAGAAGATTTCATCTTAAAGAGGCAGAACGGCGCACTTTGTTTGAGATGGGGATGTGGCATCCGCACCCGCGCGTAAGCCGGCGGGCGCAAGCTTTAGTGCGCCTGGCACAAGGCATCACGCAAACCCAATCGGCCAACGAGTTCGGCGTGCATCTAAACAGCGTGCGCGCCTGGATAAAGCGCTGGCAGACAGCCGGGCTGGTTGGCTTGTATCAGGAAAAGGTCGAAGGTCGGCCGACGAAGCTCTCGCTTTCGGCAGCGCAAAAGCGACTGGAAGTCGCCACGCATGAAGGCGGCACTATCGGCCACATCATGCAATGCATGGAAGAGGCGCACCTGCCGCTCCTGGTGCAGCCGGAAACGGTGGCGCGCTGGCTGAAGGAAAGGGGGGCTCAGTTACAAGCGATACCGCAGCAGTTTAAAAAAAGCGTGACCCCGAGCTCGTTCTCCGCTTTAAGGAGCAACTCGGCTGTGTGAGGCAAAAGGCGACAATCGGGGAGCTGGATTTGTGCTTTTTCGATGAGACCGGATTTAGCCCGAACCCGCCCCTGCAGTCGGGCTGGAGCCTGCGAGGGCAGACGCGGGAATAGGGGCGGTATCGCACTGGCAGCGGATGCACTCTTTGAATACAGATGTTGCGCCACTTCAGACCAAGATGTTGGACAATCTATCCAATTATTGTCATAATGACCGAAGTTGCCTGATTATGCATAAAATCCTGCAACCTTCCTCCAATAACTTGGGGGCTCAAAATATACACCGGCGAGTATATTCGCTGCGCGGGGGCAACATTGTAGTTTGCCGTCTTGCGAATCATTCAGTCAAACGGAAGTTTATCGATACAGCTGCACGGAATCGCAACAAATGGGAACGATCTTCCCTGCTGATTCTGAATTATCGTTACATCTAAGCCCGACGTTAAAACTGGCAATATCGCCAGTGGTATCTTGTTTGCGCCGATTTCAGCATTTCTGAATGCGCTTCTCTTAACCAGATTCAGGGCACTTAAAGCCTCTCAGTTTGAGAGCCAAGCACTGGATGCGAGTTTTATCTTGGAAGAAAAAGAAAGGTTTAACTACTATTCCTCACATCCTTAGTCTTATTACGAAGTGGTTCATTTTGGTGACGGAATCCAGAGTGAAACTGATTAAAGCTATCTTCGCCTTGCTGGTGTTGACGGCCGTTGGCACTTTTGGCCTGATGTACTTTGAAGAACTGTCTGCGTTTGATTCCTTCTGGCGGGACCAATTACTCATCCAGAACAGTCCCATGTATTCCAAAAAACAGCATCTCTCCAAGTGAGAATGCGGTTTTTTTGTTTTATTGCGTCCAAAGAGAAACATTTACATCCAATAAATTTGGGGGTACATTTGGGGTACTTTTCTATCCTTGTCTACCGATTTTAAAAAATACCCCCAATGAAGCTAACTGCGATCGAATGCAAAAACGCGAGGCCCAAGGACAAACCTTACAAGCTTGCCGATGGCAGTGGCATGTTCTTATTGGTGCAGCCTAACGGTGCGCGCTACTGGCGCTTGAAGTACAGATATGCCAACAAGGAAAAGCTGCTGGCGCTGGGAGTATTCCCGGAAGTCTCGCTAAGCGAAGCCAGACAAAAGCGTGATGCCGCGCGGAAAGTACTCGATATCGGTGATGATCCGAGCAATGTGAAACGGGAGAAAAAACGTCAGATTATCGAGAAAAGCGAACAGACCTTTGAACGGGTCGCCCGCGAATGGCACCAAAAAGGCTGCGTAAAGTGGAGCGCCGGCTACGCCGGGAAGATTATGGACTCGCTCGAACAGGATGCTTTCCCATCTATTGGCAAACGCCCCGTTGCCGAAATATCGGCCAAAGATATGCTGGATCTGCTGAGCAAGATTGAAGCACGTGGAGCCTTAGAGACTACTTCACGCGTCAAGCAACGTTGCAGCGCGGTATTTAACTACGCGATCACGAAGCTGCTCACAGCCAGTAATCCGGTTCTTCCACTACAAGGTTCTTTCCAGGCGCCGAAGAACAAGAACCACACCCGCCTGAAAATCGAAGAAATACCGGAATTCATGCAAAGGTTGTCTGCCTACGATGGTCGTAAGCAAACCGCACTCGCAATCCGCTTCTTGGCATATACATTCGTTCGGACCGGTGAACTGCGTCATGCACGTTGGTCCGAGTTCGACCTTGACGCTGCTCAGTGGCGCATCCCAGCGGAACGGATGAAAATGAAAGAGGAGCACATTGTTCCCCTCTCAACACAGGTCCTTACCCTGTTGCGCGAGCTTAAGACCTTCACCGGTGAAAGCTTGTTGGTATTCCCTGGCGACAGGGTAGCCAGCAAGCCAATGAGCGAAAACACAATCCTGTTTGCACTTTACCGTATGGGCTACCACAGCAAAATGACGGGTCACGGCTTCAGAGGGGTTGCCTCAACCGCATTGAATGAAATGGGTTACCGCTCGGACGTCATCGAACGTCAACTTGCACATGCGGAACGCGATGGCGTGCGTGCCGCATATAACCATGCGCAGTATTTGCCAGAACGAATTGCCATGATGCAACAATGGGCAAGTTACTTGGATGCAATTTCCACTGACAATAAAGTTGTTGCTGGCAAGTTCAGCAAAGCCGCTTAAGCGGTGTCGCCAATGCGTGTTTCATGGCCCAATATGGGTAACGCCGCTGCGCAGAAAACGAGCTATAAGATAAATTAAGCCTATTGGAACTGATGACAGGAAAGTATCCAGGATTTCGTGGGCGATTCATCTTCCCCGCTGCACACTATAATTAAAGTCCCAATCGAAACGCTGGCAGCGCCAGTAAGCGGATAGCCATACTAATCGCAAAACTTGCATCATTCTGCAAATGGCTTTCCGCTGACAACCCAGTATTCAAAGCTCGGCGCGACAGATTCGATGGATCATCGATGCCTCGAAAGTGGGACAAAGGATTACGCAGCCCCATGAGTCGTTGCAGATCCTCGACATCCTTTTGTGTGATTAATCCCTTGGCCACACAACGACTCAATGTTTCTCTAAACGATATCCGATCGGGAATCTCTTCTCCATTAATGGCAAGCGAAAGATGTGCGGCCAGTATGTGCTCAGCAAGTCCTTGGCAAAGTAATACTGTCGCCACATAGTTTCCGTGAATAAAACTTGTGCGGGCTTCTGTCCAAGCCGCGAATACCAGTTCACCACCTGGCATCATCGTCCCAGAAAAGCCGAGTGTCTCCGAAAGATCAGAAAGCTGATGAAAACGGGCCACTTTACCCCAGAGATCATCATGCAGATCAGCGAGAAGAATCCGTACGATATCCAGATCCTGGATCGGAGACAACAGTTCAGACTGTGCTTTTTTTTCCATAATATCTCACATATTCACGGGAAATAAATTCCTCATCACAATTGAGTCATGTAAGAACACATGCAGATCAGCCAACTCGAATCACGTAGCAGAATTAACTAAACGTAACACATCTAAAAGAACGGACCGCCGTTTATGCCCTCGGCGTTACGATTGAAAAACTTTTCAGCCATATATTCTCCTATCGTGACTGGGCAATAGATCGCGCCCACTATCACCATAGACTTCAATTCAATCCCATTGAAATTCAAGGAATAACCATGCCAATAAAACTTACTCCATCCGGGTCAGCCATCCACATCAACCAGGAGGCATTCTCCAATGAAAATTGAATGTCCCTGCTGCCAATCTGAACTGATCGACGCAAAAAATTACGGTAAGAAAACAGGCGGTGCCATCGGCACGGTTGCTGGCGCAGCAGCTGGTGCCGCCGGTGCATTAACGGGTGCAGAAATTGGCGCTACCGCTGGAATGATTGCCGGCCCCGTCGGTATCGCCATTGGTGGCATTACCGGGGCCATTCTCGGCGGTCTTTTCGGCGGCGCAGCGGGTTGCGCAACCGGTTCGGCGGTTGGCGAAGTGATCGATGAAAACGTTCTCGACAATTATTACTGCAGAACATGCGGACACTCCTTCAGCCACAAACGCAACCAATAACAACAGAGGCTCGCTGCTTTCCGGAAGCCGGATCTTGTCTATTTTCACGAATCTCACCAAGTTTGCAAGTTGAGCTTGCCAGCGTAATTTTACCCAGCACCGTTCAGTAATCAGCAGCACCCTCTAGCAATACCCTATTAACAATTCCCAGGCACGTCCTTGCTCCTGCTGTTTTTACTCAGAGGCTTTGTCACGTCCATACAAAACGAAAGGAACTACCCCTATGGCACACCTTCTTGAAAACATGGCCTATGCCGGCGCCACGCCCTGGCACGGCCTCGGCAACCGGATCGAATCCAAGCAACCGATTGAAGTCTGGGCAGAAAAATCCGGGATGGCATTTAATATCCTGGAGGCACCCGTGCGCTACATGTCCGAGTCTGCTGGCGCACTCGGCGCAATCATGTCCTTCCCCGAGCAAAAGGTACTGTATCGCTCGGATACCAAGGCCGCATTGTCCGTCGTCTCGAACCGGTATCAAGTCGTACAGCCGCAAGAAATCCTGGAGTTTTACCGCGACCTGACGGAAATATCCGGGTTCGAGATGGAAACGGCGGGCGTCCTCAAGCTCGGCAGAAAGATCTGGGCACTGGCCAGAACAGGCCAATCCGCCGCCATCAAAGGCAACGACACGCTCAACGGCTACTTGCTGCTGGCAACCGCCTGCGACGGCACACTCGCCACTACAGCCCAGTTCACCAGCATCCGGGTCGTGTGCAACAACACGTTGGCAGTCGCATTGGCCAACGGCAGCGGCGCAGTCAAAGTACCGCACAGCACCAGCTTCGATCCACGAGCCGTCAAGAAACAATTGGGGGTTTCCGTGTCCGGATGGGATGCATTCAAGTACCAGATGAAAGTCCTATCCGAACGCAAGGTGAAAGCGCACGAAGCCATGAACTACTTCCTGCGGGTATTCACCGATCCGGCCGACACGGCGGGTGGTCTGCGTAACGAACGCGCAATGAAGAAGGTTCAGGCGCTCTACGACGGCCAGGGAAAAGGGGCGGAGCTTGCTTCATCCAAGGGAACGGCTTTTGGCCTGCTCAATTCCATCACCGAGTATGTGGATCATGAGCGGCGTGCCAGAAGCACGGACCATCGGCTGGAGTCTGCCTGGTTCGGCCAGGGCGCCCTCATCAAGAAAAAGGCGCTGGAAGAAGCATTGCTGATGGCCTCGTAAATATTTCAACAATCGAATCTGACTGCCCGGTCGAGCTGATCCTCGCCGGGCTTTTTTTATGGAGCCAGAAATGAGTTATGCAGAAAAGGCTGAGATAGCAAGAACCAGGCGGCCAGCCTTGAAGCTGGTGAAAACAAATGATATCAGCCGGGATGAATGGCTGACGGTTCGCAAGGGTGGTATCGGCAGCAGCGATGCCGCTGCGGCAGTTGGCTTGAATCCGTACCAATCCCAACTGGAATTATGGTTGATTAAAACGGGCCGGGATACTGACTTGCCCAAACCCGATCCGAACGATGAAAGCAGTCCGATGTACTGGGGCACATTGCTAGAACCAATAGTAGCGGCACACTACACCAGACGTACTGGCAATCGGGTCAGGCGTATCAATGCCGTGTTACAGCACCCGGATGCAGACAAAACGTGGATGCTGGCAAACATCGACCGGGAAGTCATCGGTGCCAAAGACGTCCAGATACTGGAGTGCAAAACAGCAGGCGAATTCGGTTCGCGTTTATGGCGCGATGGTGTCCCTGAATATGTTGTCTGTCAGGTTCAACACCAGCTTGCCGTAACGGGGAAAGCTGCAGCCGATGTATGCGTACTGGTCTGCGGTCAGGAAATCCGTATTCATCGGATTGAGCGGGACGATGCCTTGATTGCTCGCTTAATCGAGTTGGAAAGACAATTTTGGCGTTACGTCGAAACGGACACTCCGCCTCCTGCAGATGGCTCTGAATCTGCGGATCGTGCCTTGCGCTGCCTGTATCCACAGGATTCGGGCAACGCGATCAATTTTTCTCATGATCGAGACATGTCCTCCTCATTCGCTGATCTGGTCACGATCCGGGATGAAATTGCTGCACGGGAAAAGGTCGAAGCTGAGCTGAAGCAGCGAATCCAGCAACACATGGGCGATGCCAGTAAAGCCGAATTTGAGACGGGAAGCGTGAGCTGGAAGCGTTCAAAAGACGCTATGGGCGTGGATGTGGCGAAGCTGCTGCAAGAACATCCAGAACTGCAGCGACATTACGCCATCGCCAAGCCAGGAAGTCGTCGGTTTCTCATCACAACGTAGTCATTCGTAATTTAAACAAATTCAGTCGCCCCTTCGCGGGGGCCATTTATGCCGCCCGATTCCTGCTCGCTCAGGAAGCGGGCTTTATTTTTTCAGGAGTATGCAATGATCAAGGGCTTAGCAATCACGCCACCCATACTGGGGCGCATTTCCATCGGCAAGGTGGTCGAGAGAAATGGCAAGCGCCTGCCGGAAAAGGATGACCAGTTCACCATCACGTCACAAGTCCAGTCCCGCGACGGATGGGTTCTGCATCCTTACGATGCCGACTTGCGCCAGAAACTCGACGGAGAGAAGCTGCGCTCGATTCCTGTGCGCATGCTGTTTAACACCCCGCAACTGAACCTGCGCGCCGAATACAGCCTGTTCGATCGACAGAACGGCCGCCCGCTTTGCGTCGGCAACGGGGAGACTTGTCGGCGTTATGGCGATTCAGGTATGAAATCCTTGCCTTGTCCGTCGCCCGACGAATGTGAATTCTCGGGAGGTCTTTGCAAGCCTTACGGTCGCCTGAACGTCAAGATCGGAGACGATGATGATCTGGGGTCGTTCATCTTCCGTACCACTGGATACAACAGCATCCGCAACCTGACGGCTCGGCTGCATTACTACCAGGCAGTTTCAGGGAATCTGCTGGCCTGTCTTCCTCTGCAACTCCGGCTGCGCGGGAAGAGCACCACACAAAGCCACCGCTCACCGGTCTACTACGTGGACATCACGATCCGCGATGGGATAAGTCTGGTTGATGCCATCAGCCAGGCTAGAAAAGAACATCAGCGGCAAATTGAAAGTGGGGTCGATCAAGCTGCGCTCGATGCCGCTGCCATGAATGGGTTTTCCAATGGCGCATTCGAAAACACGGCGGAAGAAATGGTGGATATTGCCGAGGAGTTCTTGCTCGGCCAGGCCAATCCGTCCAGTGCCGATCAAGGTGAAATGGGGAGTCATAAGGAAAGCGGCAAGGCAAAGCCCAGTCTGACAGACAAGCTGCAGCGCAGGATCGATCAGCAGACGCCCGAAGCTTCCTCGTAATCTATCAGCTAAGGTTGTCCTGTAGCTGGTTCACCAGCTCTTCCAGCAGGTAACGGCGATGTGCAGGCAATGCCTGAATCTTCTGCGCCAATTGGATGACCTCTTCCGAAGGGGAGGCAGTTTTTGCCTCCTTCCTCTTTGCACCGCCGTCAGTTTTCACAGGCGATGGCCCGTAATGCAGCCAATGTTCGTTCACGTTAAGCCACTTGGCAAGCGTTGCCAACTTGTCATTGGTCGGTATTGAACGACCGCTTAACCATTTATGGGTTGTCTGGGCCGATACGGATGCCCCTGTATGGCGCAGATTGAACCGTAACGCCAATTCGGACGCGCCGACATCCATCCCTTGGCTGCGGCGCAAGGCGAGTTCGAGCCGTTTGGAAAATGCGGCTTTTTCATCAATGGTTGGCATACAGCGATTGTGCTGTGTCCAATGATTCCGCATGACAACTACTTAGGCTAGTTATATCTTGTTTAAGATATACTAATCTTTCCCGAGATAAATATTTCTATCCTTCACATTTCAATAAGAAAGGGATTGCGCTTACCCAAACTCCGAACTAGCCCCCAAACCAAACATTGATTCATCCACCCATTAATATTTCAAACAAGCTGAGGTTACCGTGTCTATCAAAAAGAAAATTATCAGTGCCTATGTTGTTGTCTGGTTGCTCTTCTCCCTTTATGGCTGGCTATTTGGCGCCAACAGTTACCGGGGATTTGCCTACAACCTCGGAAGTGGCGTGGTTTGGCCAGTCATGATTTTTCCTGAATTCGGGAAGGCGATCAGTGCCGTGATCATCGTCATCGTAATCGCCGCCGTCTTGATGTTTGTTCGTGATACCCGTAAGTAATTCTTTTAAAAAAGATGAAAAATCATCTCTTGATAGGAGCGGCCGTCGTGGTCGCTCTAATGGGCTGTTCCAGCAAAAAATCTCAGTTCGAATCTCAATTCATGGATGGTTGCGCAGGAAAAAATGGAGGTCGAGAGCAAAAGAAAATTTGCTCATGCGTGATAGAGAAGCTTGAAACACACCACTCGATCGACGAGCTAACGACACTGGCACAGCAACAGCCGCAACGGCTGATGCTGGAAACCATCTCCCACGCGCGAGACTGCGGAACAAAATAATGAAAAGGAATCGTTTATTTCCTTGCCTTTGCACGGCCTACCCATAAAAGGGAACCATACATGTCCAGTTCAAAAGACTACTATGACATTCTCGGTGTACGACCTACCGCAAAGCTGGCAGAGATCGAACTGGCGTTTAGAGGAAGACGAACACAGTACCATCCAGACAAATATGCGACCGCAGATGCTGACACCGTTCGATGGGCAACGGAAAAGATGCAGGAGGTCAACGAAGCCTACGGCATTCTTGGCAAATCTGACGCCCGCGCACGATACGACCAGGAGCGTCAATATGCCAACGCTAATACGCATTCCTCACAAAGGCCGAATCACTCTGACAAGGCCACGGCCAATGAGCAAGACATCGGGAATGCGCCTTTTATTCTCGACTACCTTATGGCACTTCCGCTGGATCAGAAGGATGCAAAGCGATTCCACTTTGCGCCCGATATTCCCCGACAGAAGCTGAGTAATGCCCTGGCTTGCCGTAGTTACTACGCGACCAAACCTCCCAGTCAAGCATATCTCTTGGTGGACGATACGTTATTCGATGGGGGAGCCGACGGCCTGCTCATTACAGACAAAGTCATCAGCTTCAAGGAGATGTTCGCCAGCTCAAATGACTATCTCTATACCAAGGGCTGGAACGGTAAATTTTCGCTGCAAGGCTCCACCATCAGGCGACATGACCGAATATGCAAAACGTTCTCCCTCATCAGCGCCTCTGCTGTACAAATGCTGGCATGGGCACTGAATCAGTTCTTCGCCGATCGCTTCGACTGGCATGTGAAGAGGGCACTTTGTGGTCACGTCGATTCGCAGTTCATCCTGAGTGCTAGCTGTCAGGAGAACCCGGAGGAAGAGCTGCGTTGGCTAACGCTGGCAGCAGAAAACGGGCATGTGACCGCGCAGCATAACCTTGGAATGCATTATTCCTACAAAAATCCGCCACTCGCGTTCCAGTGGTTTACCAAAGCTGCGCAACAGGGATCAACGAATGCTGAGAAAAATTTACGTGCAGATATCTTCAAGCAATTCCATTAGTTACATGTAGTTCAACCCACATGCACAACAGCATGTGATCATTCAAGCAAAACAAAGAAAGGGCTCTTTATGAAATTACCAATTTTAGGCATCCTGCTTGCCTCGCTTTGCCTTAATACCTTTGCAGCTCAAGGTCGATGGACGGAAGGGTATGGACAGGGAAATCTTGAATACTTCATCGATCAAGGCGGGATGCGACTCTACATCGCATGTCCCACTCAAGAAGGAAGCGCAGACACACCATCAAGCGTTTCCCTGTCTTCTTTGAAGAATGGGCAGGACGTTCAAAACTTCACCATTAAGGTTAATGGCGTTTCTTACGATGGCCCATTCAGTGCTGATAGCCGTGTTGGTGAAAATAATTTTATTTCGCTATTACATAATCTTCGCAAAGGAGATGCGGTTGTAAAGTTTGGCCAAACCTCGGTAAAGTTCCCTAAAAGCAATGCAGCAAAGGTTGTTCCTGTTCACGGGAAAAAATTCAGTTGTAATCTTTCTTAATCGTGCCACTTGTGAAGAGAGACTGATTTGACTAATGCCGTAAGTATCAAACTGATACTTACGGCATTCAGGGAATTCTCTTTATCTGTATTAGCTCATATTTGATCTGACAGGCTGTGTCAGATTGTCTGCTTTCTGGCCAAGCAGCCCGTTGAAGAACGTCAACTAACAGCAGTAACCGACCCACTATCGCCGTTCTATTGACCTTCGGTTCAACGACAGATGCCGAGCGGAGCGGTTGTTCGGCTCGGCCACCCAAGGACAGCAGTTCGGCCAAAGCAGCTGCAAGAGAGCCGAGTGTCGGATGTCCGGTCTGGGCGCCTAATCAGACGTAGGGTTACCAGCTATCTTCGTTGCCGCGTTAATCATCGTCGCGTCCAACTCCGAGCGGTACCCAACAAGCGTTCCTTCTCGAAGCTTCTGAAAAAACACGTTGAAGTCGCGCGGTGCGACCATGTTGAACTGATAGCGCACGGCAAGCCCTTCCTTTTCCAGCCAGTCATTCAGTCGGGCAAAGTGCGCGGAGGCGTATTCGTGCTTTTTCACGTTTTCCGGTGACGGGTCGCTTACCTCTCCATCGTCCTTGATTTCCGTGACGAAAACCTGTTCGCCGCGCTTGATCAGAAAGTCCGGGCTGAATTCGCCTCGCTTCGGGTGCTCGCCTTTCTTCCAGGCGTATTCGAGCGCGTAGAAGTTCATCGCAGTATTCTTTAGCCACGCATCAACATGTGTGCAGTTCTGCCGATCTGTGAGCATGCCCATAAACCGCCGCTCAGGCCCCGCATCGGCAATGCCTAGACTCATTGGTGTTTTGAAATCGGCGGGGTTTGCAACGAAAAATCTTGCGCCAGAGAAATCACCAAATTGGTCAGCCACTTCATCAAAAAAATCTTGCTGCTCGTCGGGTAGCGTCGCCTTGCAACCATCTGTGTAAAAGATCGTCTTCGAGCCACGACGTAATTCAGCGGAACTACAGCTATCCGACTGCCGCGTTGCGGTGCTGAACGACTTCAACGCTTGAGGCGAGAGCACATAAACCACCCGCTTGGAGCCCTTGCGATGCAGTGGCCCAATGGCCTGCAAGAACTTCTGGCGATTGTCGTCGGTAATGCGCGCATCGGTAATGCCCGCCTGCCACAACGACTCCGCGACGATGGCGGCGCACTTCTCGCGCGGGAAACGCTTGGCGTAATTGGTGCGGTCTGCCGGATCGCTGGCATCAGCCGACTCCTGGTCAATGCTCTTCAATCGCTGGTAGAGCTGTTCGGCAACCTCGTCGCTGGAAAACGTCTTCTGCCGCAAGGTGCCAGCGAACTTGGAATGCTTGCCGGTCAGTGCGTCCTCGAATTCCACCGTCACGGCCTGGTCGATGACCTGAGACGGCAGCACTACGTAACCCTTCTCGAAAATCTGATACTCGCCACTTTGCGTATAGTCGCTAACTTCTTCGACACGGGTGTAATCCAGATTGTGCAGGTCGAAGTGATAGGGCGACGCTGCCAGCGGCGATGAGGTCAGCCGACGCTCAATTTCCAGAATTTCATTGACCAGATGTTTGATGCGACCGGACCACGAATCATGATTGAACACCGTCACCACCGGGTCGTCGCCGGTCCAGCCGTCGGGCTTTCTCAGGCCGCGCCCCAGCACTTGCGCAATCAGCAGCTTGCTATTAAATGCGCGTTCCTCATGCGGAACGATCTGGAAAACGTTTTTCACGTCCCAGCCTTCTGAAAGCATAGACACCGAAACAATCCATTCCACCTTGCTGACCGGGCTATCCACCCCGCGCAGCAGGGCCACGTTTGCTTGATGCTCTTTCGCCGAAGTCACCACCAGCACCTTGGCGCGCGCTTCTTCGGGCTTGATCTTCTCCCATGCGGCAAGCCAGTCGGCCAACTCTTCGGCAACCTGCTTGCAGGCGGCAATCTTCTGAGTCACCACGATGGTGAGCGGACGAATGCCCCGGCTCTTCAGCTTCTTTTTCCAATCCGATTGCCGCTGCCAAATCAGTTGCCAACGATCTTCCTGCCCGTGCGTGGCGGGCATTTCGGCAACGTATTCCACCTTCTTGACGAACCGCTCTTCAATCGCCTGCCGTAGCGAATAGCGAAACAGCACGTCGGAAAAATACTCGTCGCCAACGTAGCAAGTGCCGGACACGCCGAGCACATGACGAAATCCGTAGTCGGGCGAACGCAGAAATTCTTTCCACTTGCCGGCCGTCTGGTTGGTCTCGTTGGCAACGTGGTGCGCTTCGTCGTTGAGGACGGCGACGCGCGCGCCTTTCCCTTTCAAGCTGTCGCGAATGGAAGAATTCACATGCTCAAGAATCGCGTGATAGTTCTCCACGCACAAGGCACCATCCACGATGGTTTCCGAGGCGTTAATCACGCGCGGCGTCGTGATGCGCGCGCCCGCCGGCAAGGCGTCGCGCAGGTCGGTATTCGTTGCCAGTTCCTTGAACTTGCTAAGCAGGCCCGTTTCGATGGTGTTGGAGGGACAGAGCACCAGCACCCGGTCGACCACGCCTTCGGCTAACAGAATGGCGGCAATGCCATAGAGCACAAAGCTTTTCCCCGTGCCTGTGGCCAAGTCGAGCGAGCATGCCAGTTGCTCGGGCAACTGCAAATGCGGTGCCATCGAATCCCAACGGCCCCAGCGGTGCCGCAGGTCATCGTTGCTCTCGAAGTTTTCTTTCGCCAACTGGCGCAGGTCGGTATAGCGGCCGCCCAGCCAGTAGCTCAAGACCGTGCGAATCGCCTCTTTCTGGTAGTTGCGATGCCCGCACAGCGCATCAAGATATGCCTCATAACGGGATTCGTCCCACTTGGCCGGGTTGTGCGGCTTAACCGCCAGGACAAGATCCTCGTTGCGGAAAGTTCGGCTGTCGTCAGTGCGGCGTGCGGTGGCGTTCATGCTTTCTCGCTCTTCGATTTGGCTGCAGTGGCCTTGGTCGTGGCTTTCTTGGGGGCAGCCTTGGTTGGGCTGGCCGGACCGAAGTCAGCGGCCGGAATCACCACTCGCGCCTCGTTGCCGTAGATGTCGAGAAAGACCGCCATCATCTGCGCCCCCAGCCGGTTGGCGGGAAAGCGCACTTCCCAGCCGGCGGCTTCAATCGTTCCGGCGTAATACACCTCGTCGAAGTTGAATACATCTGCTTCGGCGTCGTAGTCGTAGTCCAGCATCACCATCGATAGCGTTTCGCGGTTGCCGCGTTTCTGCATTGGCTCGCGCACGGCGGCTTCACTGTAAAAGGTGTCGATGCGGATAAACGCCTCTTCCAGCAACTCGCCTTCCGGGTTGCCCCGTCCGACGACGTAATTGAGTTCCGGCGTCTTGATGAAATCGAAGCCAACGGCATCCACCGTGTCGTTGACCGCCATCTCGTCAGTGGGTTGTTTCAGGGCCAAAAAATCGCGCTGGTGCAGCTCATGAATGATGGAATACGGCACGCGCAGCGCGTAATAGCGCACCTCGCCAATCTGCACATAGTCCTGCTGAAAATCGAAAGCCATTGCCGGGGCAATGATGAACATGCGCGTGCCGATCTTCGAGCCGGCCGCTTCGTGAATCGACCGCAAGGTGTCTTCGCCGATCGACTTGCCCGCTTGCGCGCGGTGGTCAAAAACAAGCACAGGACAAGCTTTCAGCGTGCCGTCGAACGGAATGCCGCCAATGCGATGCGGTTCATCCTGGCAGCCGAACAGGGTCAGCGCGAAGCGCCGCCAGTCGTCCCACGGCAAATCCTTGAGGCGGGAAAAGTCGTACAACCCGGCGTTATAGAGTGTGAAAGGTTTGGCCTTTTTCGGCGCGCCTTTGTTGCCAATGTCGGCTTTGAGATTGAGCAGGCGTTTTTGAATCGTGTAGATGGACAGCTTGCCGCAGTCGATGCCGATCCAGCGGCGGCCGAGTTTTTCGGCGACGGCGCAGGTTGTTCCTGATCCTCCGAAAGCGTCAAGGACGATGTCGCCTGGATTGGAGGATGCCTTGACTATTCGAGCCAACAGTTCTTCCGGCTTTTGGGTTGGATAGTCGAGTCGTTCCCCCGAGGTGTTTGCGATTCGACTAACGTCGTTCCAAATTGTCGTTAGCGGCTTTCCGGGGAGTTCATCGAGATAGGCAACCAATCCATCAAGGCGGGGGGTTCCGTCGCGTTTTTTAAGAATTCGCCCTTCATCCCAAAGACGGTCAAGGTCATCCTTGCCATAACCCCAAGAGCGGTTAGATGGCGGCTTCGTGCCTCGCCACTCAAATTGCCTAGACTTATTGACAGTTGAAAACGTCAAATCGCGACCGGTGAATAATCGCCCATTCTCATCCTTCTTGAACCTGCTAAGTTGGGCTTCGCCGTAAGGCTCATACTGTCTATTGAAAACGAAACGATCAGACCGCGTGTAATAGAAAATTGTGTCTTGTGCTCGTGCGAAAGTTTTCGTCGGCATATTGTGCGAATTCGTCCGCTCCCAAACTATTTCATTCTGGAAATACTGCTCTCCGAAAACCTCGTCGAGCACGGCCTTGATGTAATGGCATTTGCGCCAATCTAAGTGAACATAAATGCCTCCGTCATCGCTCAGAAGGTCGCGGAGCATCACAAGCCGCTTACGCAGAAATTCGATGAATGCCGCTCCCACGACTTTGTCTTGGTAGGCTTTTTGTTCTTGGCTTCCTTGAAAATCTTGCTTTGTCGCGAACGGTGGGTCGATATACACCAGACGCACGCCGGGGGTGCCGTCAGCGTTACACAATTCGCCGCGCCGTTTCATTTCAAGCAGCGTTTTCATGGCCTGCAAGTTGTCGCCGAAAACCAGCTTGTTGTCCCAAAGGACGCCGTTCTTGTTAAACGTCCGCACAGCCTGCAATGGGACCGCCAAGGTGTTGGCGATGATGTCTTCTTCGCGATCCTTGCCGTGATAAACCAGTTCGTACTCCCGCTTTTCAGGCGGAAAAAGGATGCGCGACCACTCTGGTGAAAGCTCTTCGCCGGAAGCCAGAATTTCGATGAGGCGGTTTCGTTGTTCAGGGCTCATATGTCTCTCCGTCAGTATTTGCCGTTGTTTCCCGATGCCGGGCTGACGGGCTGAAAAAAACCGAAGGCATAAGCCGTCGGCGCAT
>Ga0366782_1010_pt1 | contig 50537 bp, 54 predicted proteins | sample TotcelHN113001L9_FD_207088 | JGI IMG/M metagenome (GOLD analysis project Ga0366782, IMG submission 207088) | Enriched cells from coal bed in the Powder River Basin, Montana, United States - Total cells N11 rep2 HSBNCT.N11.300.1.L9 ...
CGTTGCATTCAATATAATTATTTTTCTAGGTCGCTTCAATTTTCAATTGTTGCACGCGCCAAGATGGCGCGCAGATATTTTTCATCGATTCGGAAATGAAAAGGCGGCTCCGCAACGCAATTGCTGGCATTGCAAACAAGATCGTTCAATACAGACAGTGATTTGAAATTGATACTTAAGGAACCACTGATTAACTAACAGGAGTTCAAAATGATTAAGCATCCACTGTCGAATGGGATTTCTATTTTTATCGAACAGGAAAGGAGTGTCGCCAGCCTGCCTTGGAACCATCATCCGATTTATCCCGGTGTTTCAATGAAGCATTTGATAACTGGCGCTGAAACAGTAGGTCAGCTTAGCCTGCACTTGGTTCGCATTGCGCCCGGGCATGCGATTAATGAGCATAGGCATTCCACCCAATGGGAACTGCATCAGGTGCTGGGGGGCACTGGCGAAGCCACCCTCGAAGGAAAAAGAATTAACTATGCCTCTGGAACGGTTTGTACCATTCCTATCGGGAAAAGACATGAAGTATTTGCAGGCGGCGATGGCATGCTGCTGCTGGCAACCTTTAGCCCGCCACTGGTTTGACGCCTTCGATTATGAGTCCGCCAGAACGGTAGGTTTTTGGCGTGACGCCGTAAGTGCGATGAAATAGGCGCTGCATGTGGCTTTGATCAGCGAATCCGGTTTCAGCGGCAATCTCGACCAGAGTCATATGGTTTTCACGTAGAAGGCGCGCAACTTCGCGCAGGCGCTGGTGCATTAGGAATTCATAGGGCGGCATTCCCATATGCATGCGAAAGATCCGGTTGACCGTGCCGGGACGCCAGCCTGTCAATTTTGCCAAGTCGCCCAGCCGGACTGGTTTTGTGTAATGCGCAAGCAGCCAATCCCGGACTTGCTGCACCATTGATTTTTGGGCTTCATCCTGTGGCTGCAGCATACCGGGTTGCACTACCGACTGCACTGCTTGCAGTGCAGATTCGATCGCCATGGAGTCGGAATTGAAGCGCAGCGATGTTAGTAGCTCTTGCAGCGCAGCCAGTCCGTTTCCGCCTCTGTCGAAGAAGGTAAAGGCCAAAGGCGGCGTAGCGCTGTCCGCCTGCAGTTCGTGCCAAATAGCTTCCGGGGTCGAGATCGCGAAATAATCGTGCGGCTCGAAGGAGCGGCAGGCGTGCGGGAAACCTGACGGCAGACAGAATCCTTGCCCGGCCGAGATGCGCACTGTTTGCTGCGGCAAATCTATCTCGCGGCTGCCTTTGGTAATAAGCACCAGCATGTAGGATTGATGCGCATGGCGGGAAAAATCATGCGTCATCCCAAGACCTCGAATCAGCCGCATGCCTGACGCGAATTCTGTTTCTGCCAGCGCTGGAGGAGATAATGATCGCATTTCCAAAATCGGCGAATTGTTCTGTTAAAAAAAGGGGCGACACCTCGCAGTGCGCCCCTTTTTTGGCAAAACCTAGTCGGAATACACTTAGTTTTTGCTTTGATCGACCATCTTGTTCTTGGCGATCCACGGCATCATCGCACGCAACTGGCCGCCAACCACTTCTATCTGGTGCTCGGCATTCAGGCGACGGCGCGAAATCAGGGTGGGAGCGCCAGCCTTATTCTCAAGGATGAAGCTCTTGGCGTATTCACCTGTCTGAATGTCTTTCAGGCACTGGCGCATTGCTTCCTTGGAGCTTTCGTTGACAACCTTGGGGCCGGTAACGTATTCGCCATACTCGGCATTGTTCGATACCGAATAGTTCATGTTGGCGATGCCGCCTTCATAGATCAGATCGACGATCAGCTTCAATTCATGCAGGCACTCGAAATAGGCCATCTCCGGCGCATAGCCCGCTTCCACCAGCGTCTCGAAACCGGCCTTGATCAGTTCGACTGCGCCGCCGCAAAGGACAGCCTGTTCGCCGAACAGATCGGTCTCGGTTTCTGCGCGGAACGTCGTTTCAATGATGCCGGCGCGTCCGCCGCCATTGGCCGAGGCATAGGCCAATGCAATATCGCGAGCCGTGCCGGATTTGTCCTGTTCCACTGCGATCAAGTGGGGCACGCCGCCGCCCTGTTTGTAGGTTGCACGCACGGTATGGCCCGGAGCTTTCGGCGCGATCATGATGACATCAAGATCGGCGCGCGGCACAACCTGTCCGTACAGGACGTTGAAACCGTGGGCAAAGGCCAGTACGGCGCCTTGCTTGGCGTTCGGAGCGACGCTTTCGTTGTATACCTCTGCGATATTTTCGTCCGGCAGCAGAATCATGATGATGTCGGCGTCCTTGACTGCGTCGTTCACTTCCGCGACCTTCAGGCCAGCGCCCACGACCTTGTTCCAGGATGCGCCGCTCTTGCGCAGGCCGACGGTGACCTGGCAGCCGGAATCGTTCAGGTTTTGCGCGTGGGCATGACCTTGGGAGCCATAACCGATGATGGCAATTTTCTTGCCCTTGATGAGGGACAGGTCACAGTCTTTATCGTAAAAAACGTTCATTTTTGTTCTTTCAATCAGTTGATATGTCTTAATTATATTAAACCTTGAGGATGCGCTCGCCGCGCCCGATGCCTGATCCGCCGGTGCGAACGGTTTCGAGTATGGCGGTGCGGTCGAGGGAGTCGATGAAGGCGTCAAGCTTGGACTTGTCGCCGGTCAGCTCGATCGTATACGTCCGGTCGGTCACGTCGACGATGCTGCCGCGGAAGATATCGGTGGTGCGCTTGATTTCTTCGCGTTCCTTGCCGACTGCGCGCACCTTGATCAGCATCATTTCGCGCTCGACGAAATAGCCATCGGTCAGATCGACCACCTTCACGACTTCGATAAGGCGGTTCAGGTGCTTGGTGATCTGTTCGATCACGTCGTCCGAACCGCTGGTGGCGACGGTCATGCGCGACAGCGTCGTGTCTTCGGTCGGAGCAACGTTCAAGGTTTCAATATTATAGCCGCGCGCTGCGAACAGGCCGACTACGCGCGCCAGCGCGCCCGCTTCGTTTTCCAGCAAAACAGAGATGATGTGTCGCATGATTACAGATCCTCCGAACCCAGTAGCATTTCCGTCAGACCTTTGCCTGCCTTGACCATGGGCCAGACGTTTTCCGTCGGGTCGGTCAGAATGTTCAGGAAGACCAGTTTATCCTTCATGGCGAACGCTTCTCTCAGCGCGCCTTCAACATCGGCCGGTTTATCGACCGTGATGCCGACGTGGCCGTAGGCTTCGGTCAGCTTGTTGAAGTCGGGGAGCGAATCGACATACGATTCCGAATAACGCGATTCGTAGTCCAGACGCTGCCACTGGCGAACCATGCCGAGAACGCCGTTGTTCAGCATGACGATTTTCGGTGTCAGGTGATACTGCTTGCAGGTAGCCAATTCCTGTATGTTCATCTGGATTGAACCTTCGCCGGTAATGCAGGCGATCGTAGCGTCCGGATTAGCCATTTGCACGCCCATTGCGTACGGCAGGCCCACGCCCATAGTGCCCAGTCCGCCGGAATTGAACCAGCGTCGCGGTTTTTCGAACGGATAATACTGCGCGGCCCACATCTGGTGCTGTCCGACGTCGGAGGTGATGAATGCGTCGCCCTTGGTGACTTCCCACAGCTTCTGGATCACGTACTGCGGCTTGATCACCGTGTCGGAATTCTCGTACTTCAGGCTGTCGGTCTTGCGCCATTCGTTGATCTGCTTCCACCAGGTGGCAAGCGCCTGCGGGTTGTTCCATGCCTGCGCGGCATCTAGCTGCGCATGCAGTTCAAGCAGGACATCCTTCACGTTGCCGACGATCGGAATGTCGACCTTGACGCGCTTCGAGATCGAAGACGGATCGATATCGATATGAATGATTTTGCGGGAAGTCTGGCAGAAGTGGTCCGGGTTGCCGATTACGCGGTCGTCGAAGCGCGCGCCGATAGCGATCAGCACATCGCAATTCTGCATTGCCTGATTGGCTTCATAGGTTCCGTGCATGCCGAGCATGCCGACGTATTTGTCGCTGGATGCCCTGTACGATCCCAGGCCCATCAGGGTATTCGTGCAAGGAAACCCGAGCCGGTCGACCAGATGGTTCAATTCGGGGGATGCATTGGCCAGCACGACGCCGCCACCAGCATAAATCATCGGACGCTCTGCCTGAAGCAGCATTTGCACCGCCTTGCGAATCTGTCCGGTGTGACCCTTGTCGATTGGCTTGTACGAGCGCATTTCGATTTCCTTCGGATAATCGAACAGGCACGGATGCATGCTGATATCCTTTGGAATATCAACCAGAACGGGGCCGGGGCGGCCGGTCGAGGCTATATAGAACGCCTTCTTGATGGTCAATGCCAGGTCTTTGACGTCCTTGACCAGAAAATTATGTTTGACGCAGGGGCGGGTAATACCGACCGCGTCGCATTCCTGAAACGCGTCCTGCCCGATGAAATGGCTGGACACCTGACCGCTGATAACCACGATCGGAATCGAATCCATATAGGCGGTCGCCAAGCCGGTAACGGCATTGGTCACGCCCGGGCCAGAGGTAACGATGGCGACTCCGACCTTTCCGGAGCTGCGCGCATAGGCATCCGCAGCATGGATCGCTGCCTGTTCATGCCGCACCAGGATGTGCTGGAAATACTTCTGCTTGTATATGGCATCGTAAATATACAGCACGGCACCGCCGGGATAGCCGAACACATGCTCGACGCCTTCCTGCGCCAGACATCGCACCAGAATCTCTGAGCCTGTCATTTCTAAACTCATACTACCCTTCCTTTCAAGGTCCATTGGAAATTGATCGGATGCTCTCGCCTGTCGAAATTGGATCGGGATTGGTTCAGGGGCGTCCTGAAATTCACTCGTCAACCTCTCGCGCTTGTGGCACGGGTTAGAACAAACAGCTTCAAAAAGTAAAGCATGCCTTATCGGCAGATGGCATCATGCGCCAAATGCGAAAAGACTCAAACCGCCCCGGGGATGACGAAGCGGTAAGCAAGTTAATGTGTTGCAACATTTTGGTCAAGTTAAAATCAGCCATTTATGTTGATAACCTGTAATTTTACTCCGATAAGCATGCACAAGCACGCGGTTCTTTGCTAGCATGCGCTTGCCGCACATTATTTACCGACCGATAAACATGGCATTTTGGCTGCCTGAAAAATGCGCCAATCCGAATGGCAACTGATAAAGAATTATCCGATTTTCTGAAAGGCGTAGAGCGGCGCGCATTCAAACAGGCGGCTTATGCAGTTCGCACAGACGAGGCTGCGCTCGATGTTGTCCAGGATTCGATGATCAAGCTGGCCGAGAAGTACGGCGATAAGCCGGCTGCGGAACTGCCGCTCTTATTCCAGCGCATTCTGCAAAATACCATTCACGATTATTTCCGGCGCGAAAAAACGCGCAATACCTGGGTCACACTCTTTTCCAGCATGGGCAGCGCAACGCAGGAAAATGAGGATTTCGATATACTGGAAACGTTTCAGGCGGAGAAGGGAACGACCGCCGCCGAGTCGGGATCCGACAAAATGGAGCGCGAACAGATCCTGGCCATCATAGACGAAGAGATACAAAAACTGCCCTCACGTCAACGGGAAGCCTTCCTTATGCGTTATTGGCATGATATGGATGTAGCCGAGACAGCGGAATCAATGGGCTGTTCGATCGGGAGCGTCAAAACGCATTGCTCGCGCGCAACGCATGCGCTGGCAAAGGCTCTCAAGGCCAAAGGAATTGGATTATGAATAATCAGGAATTGAATTTTGCGTACAAGATACGCCACGCACTGAACGAAAGTCTCGACAATTTGCCCGAAAACGTAACGGAGCGGCTGGTGCATGCGCGCCAAATTGCCATCAAGCGCAAAAAAGCGGATTCGCCCTTGTTTGCAGCGATTCGCCAGACCGCACTTGCGGGTAACGTAGGCGCTTTTTTCCAGGATCAGTACTCCTGGTTGCGGCGCATGGGCCTGACCTTGCCAGCGCTCGTGCTCGTCTGCGGACTGATGGGTATTTACCAGTATGAGGAACAGCATCAGATTCGCGAAACGGCCGATATCGATGTCGCGGTTTTATCTGACGAATTGCCGCCGTCGGCCTATGCCGATTCCGGTTTCAAGGTTTACCTGGAGAGACGTGGAGGTTAAGGGGTGAAGAGGTTACGCCATCATTTCACTATCGTAAATGGTGTACGCCTTGCGATAATTTCGCTGCTGGCTTTGATTATTGCCGGCAGTACGATGAGCGCGTCTTCCCCTGGCGGCCCGGCGAAGGGCCGTGCCGCTTTATCGGCGAACGGAAACGCCTCGGTCAAAAAAGGTACCAAACCCTTATGGTCGGAATTGACTCCGGCGCAGCAAGACGCATTGAAGGCGCTCGAGCCGGAATGGGACCATATCAATGGCGTCCGAAAGAAAAAATGGCTTGAGATCGGCGACAAGATAGCCGCCATGAATCCGGAAGAAAAGCAGCGGATTCAGGAGCGGCTTCGCGAGTGGGTCAAGCTGACGCCGGAACAAAGGAACAGGGCCAGGCAGAATTTTACTCAGGCTAAAAAAATGGATCCTGAGGAAAAAACCACCCAATGGCAGCAATACCAGCAATTGCCGGAAGAGCAGAAGCAAAAATTGGCCGCCAGTGCGCAAACAAAGAAACAGGTAGTCAATCCGCCATCCGAAGCGCAACGCAACAAGGAAGTCGTCGCTCCGATCAAGTTGCCACCGAAGCCGGGAGCGGAGTCGTCCGCCTCCAGGCCGCCTGACGAGCAACCCTTGCCGCCGTACTGGAAATAGCTCCTTCAGCCGGCGGCTATTCGTCCGAGACGATTTTTCCCGCCTCGATCTTGATCCTGCGACCGCAACGAGCGGCGATGACCGGGTCATGCGTCACCAGGATCAGCGTCGATGCATGCTCCTGATGCAAGTCGAACATCAACTGAATCACCGACTGGCCGGTTTCGGCATCGAGGCTGCCGGTAGGTTCGTCGGCAAACAGCATTGGCGGATCGGTAACGTATGCCCGTGCCAGTGCGACGCGTTGCTGTTCGCCGCCGGACAGGTATTTCGGATAATGCCTGAGGCGGCTAGATAATCCCACCCGCGCCAGTATCGCCTCCGCTTTTTCTTTCGCGTTGGATGCGCCCCGCAATTCGAGCGGAAGCATCACGTTCTCCAGCGCGGTAAGATGCGCGAGAAGCTGGAACGACTGAAACACGAACCCCAGTTTTTCCTTGCGTACGCCGGCGCGCCCGTCCTCATCGAGCGCGAAGATGTCCGTTCCGTCGATTCTGACCGTGCCTTCGCTGGGCGTGTCGAGCCCGGCCAGAAGGCCGAGCAGGGTGGTTTTACCGGAACCGGACGCGCCAACGATCGCAAGCACCTCTCCCGATTGCACGGTAAAATTGACGTCGTGCAATATGGTAAGTTCGCCGGCGGCGTCTGCAACCCGCTTCGTTAGGTTAACGGTTTCAATGGCAGGAACAGAATTGAGAAAATCAGACATGCGATGTCTTCATGAAATATTTGGAAGAATAACAGGCGGGCTGCGGCGCTTTCTGCTTGTGGCGCTGGCAGTGATCCCGATCTGGGGTTGTTCAAGCGCCCATTCTGCCTCAAATACAATCCTGGTGCTAGGAGACAGCATCTCGGCAGAATACGGCTTGGCGCGCGATACCGGCTGGATTGCGCTGCTTCAGCAGCGGCTGCAGTCGCAAAACAACAGTGCCCGGCTGATCAACGTTAGCATCAGCGGTGAAACCACGAGCGGCGGCAGGGCGCGTTTGCCGGCCCTGTTGCAGCAGCACCGTCCTTCAGTGGTAATCATCGAGCTGGGCGGCAACGACGGACTGCGCGGTTTGCCCATTTCTACCGTGCAGGCAAACCTGCGCGCCATGATTCTGGCTGCGCGCAATGCGAAAAGCAAGGTATTGCTGATAGGCATGAGGATTCCGCCCAATTATGGCCGCACCTATACCGAGCAGTTTGCGGGCATGTACAGCAAGCTGGCAAAGGAGACGGGGGCTGAACTGGTTCCTTTCCTTCTGGAGGGTTTTGGAGATAACCCCGACCTGTTTCAGCCGGACCGCATTCACCCGGCAGAGGCAGCGCAGCCGCTCATGCTCAATAACGTATGGCCGCACTTGCTGCGTTTGCTGAAATGACCGCGGCAACTATTTACCGCAACGGAGAGGCTTGACCCTGTTATGGAATTTTTCTCCAGCCTTGACTCGTTCGATACGATCATCGATGTTCGCAGCCCATCCGAATTTGCGGAGGACCATGTCCCCGGCGCGATCAACTGTCCTGTTTTGAGTGACGAAGAGCGGGTTCGTGTCGGCACGATCTACAAGCAGGTCAACGCGTTCGAGGCTAAAAAAATCGGCGCCGCGCTGGTCGCAAGGAATATAGCCGAACATATCGAGGCGCAATTCCTCGATAAGCCGCGCAACTGGAAGCCGTTGATCTATTGCTGGCGCGGAGGCAACCGCAGCGGCGCAATGGCTCATATCCTCAGCCAGATCGGGTGGCATGTGCAGAAACTGGACGGGGGATACAAAAAGTACCGCGGGGAGGTAAATCGCGCACTGGCGGCATGGCCGCCGCGGTTTACGTTTCAAGTTGTATGCGGCATGACTGGCAGCGGCAAAACCCGCCTGTTGCAGGTGCTGGAATCGGTCGGCGCGCAAGTGCTGGACTTGGAAAAACTGGCGGCTCATCGAGGGTCGGTGCTGGGAGGCCTGCCATCCGAGTCGCAGCCCTCGCAAAAGGCATTTGAAACGCGTATCTGGCAGCTTCTGCGCGGCTTCAATCCGGCTCAGCCGGTCTTCGTTGAGTCTGAAAGCAAGAAGGTCGGCAACCTGCGGGTGCCGGAGGCGCTGATGCAGAAAATGCGCGAGTCATCGTGTCTTTCGGTTTTGCTGCCACATGCGCAGCGCGTGCAGTTATTGATGGAGGATTATGCGCATTTTGTGTGCGCCCCGGCTAATCTGGCCTCCAAGCTCGATTGCCTGACTCATCTGCACGGTCATGAAAAAATCGGACGCTGGAAGCAGATGGTCTCGGGCGGGCAGATGGCCGTTCTGGTCGACGAACTACTCGTTCATCATTACGATCCTTCCTACTTGCGCTCCATCGAGCGCAACTTCGTTCAATTCAACAAAGCGCAAACGGTTGAACTCGGCGACATTTCGGTTGAGAGCTTTCGCTCGGCTGCGCTGAGCCTGCACGGAACGACATGCCTCAGTGAATGACGGAGCTTTTGATTACTCTTCGCTGATTTCCAGTACTCTCCGCCGCCGCGCTTCCTTCGGGTCGGCTAGGAGGGGACGGTATATCTCGATACGGTCGTGGGCGCGCAGAAAAGTATCGAGCGTTTTGATATTGCCGTAGATCCCGACCTGATTACTCGATAAGTCGATCTCGGGAGCCTGTTCCAATATGCCGCTCTGCCTTATTGCTTGTTCGATGCTGGTTCCGGCGGTTACCGGCAAGTCGAGCAGGATTTGAAAATCCGGATGGACGTAGCAGACCTGGATCTGAAAGCTTGCGCTTGAATCGGTTTCCGGCTTATCCATATACTTCTTTGGCCCGCTTGCAGAAGGAATTGACCAGGTTATTGGAAACAATATCAAATACGGGGCCGATCATCTTTTCCAGCAGCCAGCCGGAAAACTCGTAGTTCATGTTCAGTTCGATCCTGCACCTGTTTTCGCCCAGGGATGTGAAGGTCCACTGGCCTTCCAGCTTGCGGAACGGGCCTCTCAGGAGCGTCAATTTGATCGATTCGGGAGGGGAATTCGTGTTTTTGGTGGTAAAACTATGGCGCAGGCCATGAAACTGCATCGTCAAGGTTGCTATGACGTGCCGGTTTTCGCTGTCGCGTTGCACCTGTACCTCGCCGCACCATGGCAGAAAGCGCGGATAATCCTCAATTCGCTCGACCAGAGCATACATTTGCCGGGCGCTGTAATTCAACGCAACTGATTTGTGTACAAGCGACATTGGATGGGTTCGTTTTGATAGAATCGCACTTTGCACTTTAACCGATCTCCAGGCGCCATGCCATGACTATTGTCGACAACAAAAAAGCCTTTCATGACTATTTTATCGAAGATCGCTTCGAGGCAGGCATGGTGCTGGAAGGATGGGAGGTCAAATCGATCCGGGCGGGGCGTGTCCAGCTAAAGGAAGCGTACGTAATCACGCGCGGCGGTGAAATCTTCCTGTTCGGAGCACATGTCAGCCCGCTCACCACCGCATCGACCCATATCCACCCCGATCCGGTCCGCACCCGCAAACTGCTTCTGAATGCCGGAGAGGTCAACCGGCTGATAGAAAAGGTGGAGCGCTCAGGTTATACGATGGTTCCGCTCAACCTCCATTTTTCGAAAGGCCGCGTCAAATGCGAAATCGGCCTTGCAAAAGGGAAGAAGCAGTATGACAAGCGTGAGACTGAAAAAGAGCGCGACTGGCAGCGCGAGCAGCAGAAGATCATGAAGCAGGTCAGACGCTGACCAGGCGGCAGCATGCCCGCCTCATCAATTACTTCGCCTCGTCCATCCAAGCCATCTGTATCGCTTCCAGTATGCCTTCGTTGGAACCGTTGGGCTGGTCGTCGAAGCTTTCCAGTTCACGCACCCGCTTTTGCAAATCGGTAAAACCAATCGTCAGCGGATCGGTGTCGGGAAACTTGTCGTATAGCGCTTCTGCTATACGTTGCGTATCTGTCCATTTCATGCGCGTTCCCTCAAAATTATTCCGCGGACGGTCAGTGGTCTTCGCTGACCAGATTGATCGAATACTTCGGGATTTCCACGATTATTTCTTCGTTATCGACAATCGCCTGGCACGAAAGGCGCGATGCCGGTTCGAGTCCCCATGCGCGATCCAGCATGTCTTCTTCCTTTTCGCTCAATTCGTTCAGCGATTCAAAGCCTTCGCGCACCAGCACATGGCAGGTGGTGCAAGCGCCGGCCTTGCCGCACGCATGATCGATCTCGACGCCGTTGTCGAGCAACGCATCGCAAAGCGATTTCCCGGCAGGGGATTCGAATTCGGCTCCGTTCGGGCATAACTCGGGGTGGGGCTTAACGATAATTTTGGGCATGGCAATCCTGGATGATTCGAGATCTGTTAAGCATAATCTTTGCGCAGGAAATATTCCTGCGATTAGGCAATTTCACTGATGGATTTCCCGGCCAGCACTTTCCGGACACTTTGATCCATGCGGCGCGCGGCAAACGCTTCGGTTCCTTTCGACAGCGCATCGGACGCTTTTTTGATTGCGATACGATCGCTGCCAAGCGCTTTCTCCCGCACCGCAATAAGCAATAATTCCATTTCGGATCGCTCGGCGTCCGTCAATAGATTGCCGTCCGCGTCAAGCGCCGATTGCGTCGCCAATGCAGTGCGTTCGGCTTCGACCTGTTCCTCGCGCAAGGCACGCAGTTCCATATCGATATCGGCCGAGCGGGATGAATCTTCGAGCATGCGCGCGACCTCGTCGTCGGTCAGGCCGTAAGAAGGCTTGACCGTGATCGACGTTTCAACCCCGGAATGCAATTCACGTGCGGAAACCGACAGCAAACCGTCGGCATCGACCTGGTACGTAATACGGATGCGGGCAGCGCCGGCCGCCATCGGCGGGATGCCTCGCAATTCAAAGCGAGCCAGCGAGCGGCAGTCGCTGACCAGTTCGCGCTCGCCTTGCAGGACATGCACCGCCAAAGCGGTCTGTCCATCCTTGAAAGTAGTGAATTCCTGCGCACGCGCACAAGGTATGGTCGAGTTGCGGGGGATGATTTTCTCGACCAGCCCGCCCATGGTTTCGATACCGAGCGATAGCGGAATCACATCCAGCAAAAGCCAGTCGTCGCCGGGTGCGCGGTTGCCTGCCAGAAGGTTGGCCTGTATGGCCGCGCCCAGCGCCACCACTTTTTCGGGATCGATGTTGGCGTGCGGTTTCAGGTGGAAGAAATTGCGCACTTCGCGCCGTATATGAGGCATGCGCGTCGCGCCGCCAACCAATACCACGCTTTTTACCTCGTCGACTGACAGCGATGCGTCGCGCAAGGCCTTCTTTATCAGATTCGTCGTCTTGCATGCCAGGTGCTGGGTGATTTGTTCAAAAATCGCGGCAGTAATCGGCAGATGCACTTGCGTGCCGTTTTGCAAGGTTGCATCCAGGGTCGTGCTTGCCTTGGTGGACAGCCGTTCCTTAACCTCGCGCGCCTTCATCATCAGCGTCCGCGTATCTTCTTTCGACAGCGGCGGCAGGTTGGCCTGTTCGATGATCCAGCAGAATAGCCGATGGTCGAAGTCGTCGCCCCCGAGTGCGGAATCGCCGCCTGTGGCGAGCACTTCGAACACGCCTCGTGTCAGCCTCAGGATTGAAATATCGAAAGTGCCGCCGCCAAGGTCGTAGACCGCATAAATACCTTCGGAAGCATTGTCCAGTCCGTATGCAATCGCCGCCGCGGTCGGCTCGCTTAAAAGGCGAAGCACGTTTATTCCGGCAAGCTTGGCCGCATCCTTGGTCGCCTGCCGCTGCGCATCATCGAAGTAGGCCGGCACCGTGATGACCGCACCGACCAGTTCGTCGCCCAGCGCGTCCTCAGCCCGCTGGCGCAAGGTCGCCAGAATTTCGGCCGATACCTCGACCGGGCTTTTCACCCCTCCGGCAGTCTTCAGTTGCACCATGCCGGGCGCATCGGCGAAATCGTATGGCATGTTTTCGACGTGAGTTATGTCCTTCAGCCCGCGTCCCATCAGGCGTTTGACCGAAACAATCGTGTTTTTCGGGTCAGTGGCCTGCGCCGCCTGCGCTTCATAGCCGATGCGCGCATGACCGTCGGGCAAGTAGCGCACTACCGAGGGCAGGAGCGGTCTTTTTTGCTCGTCGTCGAGCACTTCGGGGATGCTGTTGCGAACGGTGGCCACCAGCGAATTGGTAGTGCCGAGATCGATGCCGACCGCCAGCCGATGCTGGTGGGGAGCAGGGGCCATGCCGGGTTCTGAAATTTGAAGAAGCGCCATTTTTGACCGTTATTCTGTTGAGTCCAGAGCATCAAAGGCGAAACTGATATCTTCGCCGAACTTTTCGACGAACATCATTTGCCGCACTTCTTGTACTGTCTGCGCGAAATCGCGTGCATCGAGCAATTGCTCGATGCGTTCCATTTGCATGTTGCGGATGCTGCGCAATTCGGATGAAAGTCCTTCCAGCGCAGAGGCATCCTTTGTGTCGCGGGCGTTCTCCAGGTTCTCGCGCCATTCCATCTGTTGCATCAGGAATTCAACCGACATGGCCGTGTTCGATTCGGCCTGTAGGCCATATCCGTTCAATTCGCACAGATACTCAGCCCGCTTCAACGGGTTTCTGAGAGTCTGATAGGCGTCATTGGCGCGCGTGGCCCACTGCATGGCAGTCCGTTTCTCCGCATCGGTGGCGTTGACGAAACGGTCGGGGTGAACCTGACCCTGCACTTCGCGATAGGCCGCATCGAGCGCGGCGCGGTCGAGCGCAAATTGCTGCGGCAAATGAAAAAGTTCGAAGTGATTCTGCATGACGCGCTCCCTGAGCCTGGTACAGAACCGGGATCAGACCCGGAAGCTTTCGCCGCAGCCGCAGGCATCCTGCACATTGGGATTATGGAACTTGAAGCCCTCATTCAGGCCTTCGCGCGCGAAGTCGAGCTCGGTGCCGTCGACATATGGCAAGCTTTTCGGATCAACGAAAACTTTTACGCCATGCGAAACGAATACATTGTCGTCGCTGGCGACCTCGTCCACGTATTCCAGCTTGTAAGCCAGGCCGGAACAGCCGGTGGTGCGCACGCCGAAACGCAGGCCTATGCCTTTGCCGCGTCGTTCAAGATAGCGGCTGATGTGATTCGCCGCCTTTTCAGTAAGTGTAATTGCCATTATTTATAAGCCCTTTTAGTCAGGGAAAAACTGTTCAATCGCTTTACTCCGGTTTTGCCGGGTGCTGCTTGCGGTAGTCATCGACCGCGGCCTTGATCGCATCCTCGGCCAAGATCGAGCAATGGATCTTCACAGGGGGCAACGCCAGCTCTTCCGCAATTTGCGTGTTCTTTATCGCGAGCGCCTGGTCGAGCGTCTTGCCCTTGACCCATTCGGTCACAAGCGAACTCGACGCGATGGCCGAACCGCAACCGTAAGTCTTGAATTTTGCGTCCTCGATGGTGCCGTCCTTGCTGACCTTTATCTGCAGCTTCATCACATCTCCGCAAGCGGGTGCGCCGACCATGCCGGTGCCAACGGTCTCGTCATTTTTGTCGAAAGCGCCGACGTTGCGCGGATTCTCGTAGTGATCCAGTACCTTGTTCGAATATGTCATGTTGCTGCCCCTAGATTGATCGGATTTAATGCGCTGCCCACTGGATCGAATTGATGTCTATGCCTTCTTTGTACATATCCCACAGCGGCGACAGTTCACGAAGATTCGCTACTTTGGTCTTCAGGAGGTCGATCGTGAAATCGATTTCCTGCTCTGTGGTAAAGCGGCCGATGGTAAAACGGATTGAGCTGTGCGCCAACTCGTCGCTGCGCCCAAGCGCGCGCAGTACATACGACGGCTCCAGGCTCGCCGAAGTGCAGGCCGATCCGGACGATACCGCCAGGCCCTTGATAGCCATCATCAGCGATTCCCCTTCGACATAGTTGAAGCTGACGTTCAGATTGTGGGGCACACGATGGTCCATGTCGCCATTGATCACGACGGCCTCGATCTCCGACAGTCCCCGTGCCAACCGGTCGCGCAATGCCCTGACGCGAACCATCTCTTCCTTCATTTCTTCCTTGGCAAGGCGAAACGCCTCTCCCATGCCTGCTATCTGATGCGTCGCCAACGTGCCCGAGCGCAGCCCGCGCTCCTGCCCGCCGCCGTGCATTTGCGCCTCGACCCGCACTCTCGGACGGCGCCGCATGAACAAGGCGCCTATGCCTTTCGGCCCATAAGTCTTGTGCGCGGTGAATGTCACCAGATCGACTTTTGTTTTTTGCAGGTCGATTTCGATCTTGCCGGTTGCTTGGGCTGCGTCGCAATGGAAGATGATGCCTTTCTTGCGGCATAGTTCGCCGATTTCATCGATCGGCTGAATCACGCCAATTTCATTGTTGACCAGCATTACCGATACCAGAATCGTATCGGGCCGCATGGCCTGTTCAATTTGCTCGACCGTTATAAGTCCGGACTCCTGCGGTTCCAGGTAGGTCGCTTCGAAACCCTGTCGTTCCAGTTCGCGCACCGTGTCCAGCACCGACTTGTGCTCGGTCTTGACCGTAATGATATGTTTGCCCTTGCTCTTGTAAAAGTGAGCAGCGCCCTTCAAGGCCAGATTGTTGGCTTCGGTTGCGCCGGAAGTCCAGATGATTTCGCGGGGATCGGCGTTCACCAGGTCGGCTACCTGTTGCCGCGCCAGTTCGACTGCCTTTTCCGCCTCCCAACCGTACATGTGGCCGCGCGAACCCGGATTGCCGAACTGCTCGTACAGGTATGGAATCATCTTGTCGGCCACGCGCGGGTCAACCGGCGTCGTCGCCGAATAGTCCATGTATATGGGGAAATGCGGCGCCTTGATAAGATCCATCAGGCTCTTGTCTTGGCTTTTTTTCAATGGAGCATTCATGATAATTCCTTTATCTGGCTATTTGCTATTAGCGGCGGCTTTCGCCACAGGCTTTTCAGTATGAATCACAGTTGCTTTTTCGTATTTTTCCTGGCTATGGCTGACCAGTTCCTGCAGGGAAACGGATTCAAGATAATCGACTATCTTTTCGTTCAGGCTGGCCCACAAGTTATGCGTAATGCATTGAACTTGGCCGGCCGGCCCGGCACTTTGACAATTTCCATTGCCGCCGCACCGCGTCACATCCAGAGGTTCATTAACCGCAAAGACAATATCGGCTATTGAAACATCCTTGGCATTCAGCGCCAATACGTAACCGCCTCCCGGACCGCGCACGGACTTGACGATATCGCGCCGCCGCAACTTGCTGAACAACTGTTCCAGATACGCCAGCGAAATATTCTGACGCGCATGGATGCCGGCAAGCGTAACCGGACCGTTGCTCTGGTTTTGAGCCAGGTCGATCATCGCAGTTACCGCAAAGCGGCCTTTTGTAGTTAGACGCATATCGTGCAGGTCTTCTCAGGTTTTATGCTAATTTTAATTACTTGAATTATTTAGTCAAGTATAGCAAATATTACACCTTGTACGGTAGTGCCGCAATTCTTCTGCCGACTACATTCCCAATGCAAATTCTGTGCCTAAGAAAGTAAACAGGGGGCCGTTCGAATGAGCCGAGAGTTGTTCGGACAAAATTGCAGCGGAAAAATGGAAGACTGTTGCTCCGACGCGGGGCGGACTGAGAGCCGAAATTAGTTTCTTGTAAGAAATTGGGGCATTCCTTACATATAGGAAAGGCAAAAACGAGTTCTTCAGCGGCTGGGAGCCTTACTGAGGAATTGGGGGGTCATTCCCGCTCCCGAGAGACTTTGGTTACTCCAGGAACATGGCGCACGCGCCGCATCAGTCGCGCCAGATGCGCGCGGTCTTCTACCTGTACGATCAGGCGCAGCACCGTGAACTTGTCCTGGGTTTCCATGCCGACTGTCGAAATGTTGACGTCGGATTCGCTTACCTCGGCTGCAATGCGGGCCAGGATGCCTTTTTCATCCTGGACAAGCAGCTTCAGATGGCAGTCGAAGCGGCGGTTCAGTTCTTCGCCCCAGACTACGTTGATCCATTTGTCCGGTTCCTTGGCGATCAGTCGTTTTGCCTGGCTGCACTCGGTAGTGTGTACCACCAGCCCACGGCTCAGGTTCAATTGCCCGATGATGGCATCGCCGGGGATCGGCAGGCAACAAGGCGAAAGCTGGACATTGACCCCTTCGCTGCCGAAGATGATGACCGGTTCGGATTTCTTCGGAGGCTCTTCAACGGAGGCATCCTTGTTCTTCGATTTTTTCTTGCTTTGATCGTCGATGATGCCGAGAACACGACGTGCCACCAGGGCGGCCATGCGTTTCCCGACTCCGATATCAACGTATATCTCGTCCATTGATTTTGCGCCGGATTCGTACAGCAGCTTTTCAATCAGATCAGCCGGGATGGCCGGATCGAGGCTCAGCGACCTGAACTCCTGCGCAAGCAACCGCCGGCCCAGCTCCGCTGAATCGGAAAGGTTGATCGTGCGCAGAAAACTTCGTATCGCCGAGCGCGCCTTGCCCGTGCGCACAAAAGTAAGCCAGGTCGGATTGGGACGGGAATTGGGCGAGGTGATGATCTCGATAATGTCGCCGTTTTGCAGTTCGGTGCGCAGAGGAGCCGATTCGTTGTTGATCTTGACGGCGATGGCCTGGTCGCCGACATCTGTATGGATGCTGTATGCGAAGTCAAGCGCGGTAGCTTCGCGCGGCAGCGCGACAATTTTCGACTTCGGCGTGAAAACGTACACGGAGTCGGGAAAAAGGTCGATCTTGACGTGTTCGAGAAATTCCGCCGAGTTGCCGGTCTGCTGTTGAATATCGAGCAGTGATTGCAGCCAGCCCAGGCTGTGCTGTTGCAGATCGGTCAGATTGCCTTCATCTTTGTACAGCCAATGTGCGGCAACGCCGGTTTCCGCGACATGATGCATTTCAGGCGTCCGAATCTGAAACTCGACCGGCGCGCCGTATGGACCAATCAGCGTGGTATGCAAAGACTGGTAGTTATTCAACTTCGGCATTGCGATGTAGTCCTGCACTTTGCCCGGTAAAGGCTTGTAGAGCGCATGAAGCACGCCCAGTGTGACGTAGCATTGCGGCAGGCTGTCGACGACGACCCGAAAGCCGTAGATATCAAGCACCTGCGAAAACGACAGGTGCTGATTGCGCATCTTGCGGTAAATGCCGAACAGCGTTTTTTCGCGGCCGTAAATTTCCGCATGGATGCCATTCTTTTCCAGTACGCCATTGACTGCTTCATGCACCTTGCTCAGCAGTTCGCGCCGGTTGCCTCGCGAGGCCTTGACCGCTTTCGATAAGGTCTGGTAACGGAAAGGATAGATGTTGCGGAACGACAGATCCTGCATTTCACGGTACAGGCTGTTGATGCCGAGCCGGTGCGCGATCGGGACGTACACTTCCATCGTTTCGCGCGCTATCCGGTAGCGCTTGGGGCGATCCATCACATCCAGCGTGCGCATATTGTGCAGACGGTCGGCCAGCTTGATCAGGATGACCCGCACGTCGCGCGCCATCGCCAGCAGCATCTTGCGAAAGTTTTCTCCCTGCGCATCGATATGGCTCTGGAACTCGATCTTATCGAGCTTCGAGAGGCCGTCCACCAGCGCTGCGACCGGCGCGCCGAAGCGTTCGATCAGCTCTTCCTTCTTGACGTCCTGATCCTCGATCACGTCATGCAGCAATGCCGCCATGATTGCCTGCGCGTCCAGCTTCCAGTCGGCACAGATTTCCGCAACTGCGATTGGATGCGAAATGTAAGGTTCGCCGGATTTGCGCACTTGACCGAGATGCTTTTCATCCGCGAAGCGAAACGCGTCCCGCACGCGGCGCAGTTCGGCCGACGGCAGGTATTTCTCGAGTTTTTCAGTCAGTTGGGAAAAAGATGCGACGGCTACGGGCCGAGGCGATGGGATTGTGGCCGCTTCGGCGAACTGATTCTCCGGCAAAGCAGCATGACTTGATGAGGCTTGGCCGTCATGCATTGCTGATAGTTCGGAATCTGCGGTCATCAGGTTCATCTGAAAGGCGATCAGCTACATGGCGATTATAGGTTGGCTATCAATCCGCTCCACCCTGGCATCAAGGCGGAGCGAAGATTGCGCAAAAGCTTAGCCGGGAACCTTTTTCAGCATTTCCGTGCCGACTTTGCCTGCGGCTATTTCGCGCAATGCAATGACGGACATTTTATCCTTGGCATCCACTTTCGGGGTATGACCTTGCAGCAATTGACGGGCGCGATAGGTTGCGCATAAGGTCAACTCGAAGCGGTTCGGGATCTGTTTCAGGCAATCTTCAATGGTAATTCGGGCCATGCGTAACTCCTGGTGTAATTATTGTTTTGCGCCGTGATGAATGCCCAGCTGTGCGAAAAGTTCCGCATAGCGCGCAGACTGTTGAGCAAAGCGGCAACGAGACGCTTTGACAATGGCAGCAAGCTGGGACAGAGCGAAGTTAAAATCGTCATTGATGATAACATAATCAAACTCCGGTGCGCGTGCGATCTCTCCGCCTGCTCCCAACAGGCGTTGCGCAATAACGTTTTCACCATCCTGTCCCCGTTTCTTCAGGCGTTCTTCCAGCGCGGAAATCGAGGGAGGAAGAATGAACGTTCCGATCGAGTCGGGGAATATTTTCTTGATCTGCCGGGCCCCCTGCCAGTCTATTTCGAGCAGCACATCATTACCCGCATGCATCTTTTCCGCAATCGCCACACGCGAAGTTCCATAATAATTGCCGTGGACTTCCGCTGACTCCAGAAACTCGCCCGCCTTGCTTCTCGCCTGAAAATCCGCAATTGTCGTGAAATAGTATTCGCGTCCATGCTGTTCGCCCGGACGGGGCGGGCGTGTCGTGTAAGAGATGGAAAGGCCGATGGCCGAGTCCTGCGCGAGCAGCGCATTGACCAGAGACGATTTTCCCGCGCCGGACGGCGCGGAAACGACGAACAAACTGCCGCAAGGGGAAGAAGCACTCGACATGTGGTTTAGCGTGTTAGTCAGTTTGGAGTGAGGCGAACGGAGTGCAACTATCTAGCTTGTCAAAAAAAGAATTCGGCACGCCGGTTACCATAGCTTCCACCATGGGGTATCATTTTTCGTTTCCCGTTTCAGGTATTTGCTGTCCGGAAAGTTTTTCCTGAATACTCGGTCGGCATCGTCGCGCAGGTCGGTCAGGCCCAGTTTATCGTATGATTTCACCATGACAAACAGCGCTTCTTCCACTGCAGGCGCTTCGAAATACTTGGTCACGACATATTGGGCCCTGTTGGCGGCGGCCAGGTAGGCTCCCCGGCGATAATAATACTGGGCAACATGCACTTCATATTGCGCCAGCGTGTTGACCAGGTACTTCAGGCGTATCTGGGCATCCGGCGCATAGATGCTGTTCGGATACCGGGTAACCAGGATCTTGAAGGAATCGAATGCATCCTGTGCCGCTTTCGGGTCGCGTTCGGACAGATCCTGCTTGAATACATAATTCAAGAGACCTACGCGGTCGTTGAAATTGATCAGGCCGCGAAGGTAGTATAAGTAATCGATGTTCGGGTGGTTCGGGTGGAGCTTGATAAATCTTTCGACGGCAGCCAATGCCTGCGCCTGGTCGTTTTGGCGATAATATGCGTAGGCGATTTCCATCTGGGCCTGTTGCGCATAAATGCCGAACGGATAACGAGATTCAAGTTTCTCGAAATATTCGATCGATTTTTCATAATTGCCGCTGGATAGCTCGTCTTTGGCTTCTTTGTACAACTTGTTGGCCGTCCAGGATTTGGTCTCATCGAGCGGCTCGGAGAAGATGCCGCACGCGGACAAGGAAAGAGCCAGAACAAGCGCAATCAGTTTCAACAGGTTTTTTTGCATAGTTTTTGCGATAGAACAAATCTTCAACGAAAGAGGCCGGATAATCGTCTGATTATAGCCCATAGGAATAAAAGTGAATGTAACTGAAACATCGATTGCCGACCCTTCATTGCCCGATGAATTCGACGACACGGACGAATCCGTTCTGAGCGCCCAGGAACGGGCGCCTATCGCGCTGAATCTGACAGAGGCCGATTGCGGGGAGCGGCTCGATAAGGTGCTCGCACGCCATATAACGCAATTTTCACGCAGCCGGCTGCAACTTTGGATCGAGGCGGGTTGCGTAATCGTCGACGGCAAGCCGGGCAACGGCAAGAAAGTGATGCTGGGCGACGAATCGATCCTCGTTTTCCCGCAGGAAGCGCCGGAAGACGCCGCCTACAAGCCGGAACCGATGCAATTGCCGATTGTTTATGAGGATGACGCAATCATAGTCGTCGATAAGCCAGCTGGGATGGTGGTGCACCCGGCGGCCGGCAACTGGTCCGGCACGCTGCTGAACGGTTTGTTGCATCATTTTCCGCCGATTGCGTTCGTGCCGCGCGCCGGCATCGTGCATCGGCTCGACAAGGACACCAGCGGCCTGATGGTCGTCGCAAAAACACTGGAAGCACAGACTGACCTGGTGCGTCAATTGCAGGCGCGCACGGTCAAGCGTGAGTATCTGGCGCTGGTATGGGGCACCCCATCTTTGCAGCGCACCGTGAACGCGGCTATCGGACGCCATCCGCGCGATCGCGTAAAGATGGCGGTGGTAGACAGCCCGACGGCTAAACCCGCTATTACTCACTACGAGCGATTGGTGACCGGTGCGCTCGACAGGATTCCGGTGAGCCTTATTCGTTGCCGGCTGGAAACCGGACGCACTCACCAGATTCGCGTCCACATGCAATCGGCCGGCTATCCGCTGGTCGGCGACGCTTCCTACGGCAAGCAGCATCTGACCGGAGCTTTTCCGCGTCAGGCCCTGCACGCATGCCGTCTGGGCCTGTTGCATCCGACTACCGGCGCCCATTGCGAATGGACCGCTCCATTGCCCGAAGACTTTGCCTCCCTGCTGGAACGGGCCGGCATTCAGGACAAAGGAGGTAGGGAATGGATCTGATCGTTCCCGATTGGAGAGAAGTTCCCGACAATATCGGCGCGTTCTTCACCTCGCGGCATGGCGGCGTGAGCCTTGCGCCGTATCATGACGGATCGACTGCGGGTGCGGGGTTGAATCTGGCCTTGCATGTAGGCGACGATCCGAAGCATGTTGAACGCAATCGCGCTTTATTGCGGAGCATGCTGCCGGCAGAACCCGCTTGGCTTAACCAGGTGCATGGCGCGGTCGTGGTCGATGCCGAACATGCGGCAGAGGCGCCGGATGCCGATGCCAGCTTTGCCTGCAGGCGCAATGTGGTATGTGCCGTGCAGACGGCTGACTGTCTGCCGGTGCTTTTCTGCGACATGGCCGGACGCACGGTGGCGGCGGCCCACGCCGGCTGGAAAGGGTTGGCCGGAGGCGTCCTCGAAAATACGGTGCGGCGAATGCAAGCGGAAGGCGCCGACGAAATTCTCGCTTACATGGGGCCTGCGATCGGGCCGCAGCAATTTGAAGTCGGCGATGACGTGCCGGCTGCGTTCGCAGCGCGCGGCTTGCATGCCGGGCATGCGTTTCGTCCGGTAGCCGGGCAGCCGGGGAAATATCTGGCTGACATATACTCGCTGGCGCGCTTGGTGCTGGAGAATGTGGGGGTGACCCGGGTCGGCGGCGGTGAATTTTGTACCGTGACTGAGGCGCATCGGTTTTATTCCTATCGTCGCGACGGCGTCACCGGGAGAATGGCAGCCTTGATCTGGCTGAAATAAGTATTTTCCGCGTTGCGTCTTGCCTAAAGGAAGCCGAGATGCCGGTTGCCATGCCGCCCACAGCCCCCTATTGCCGGTAATGATAAACTGCGGATAAATCTATATTCACCGCATCGGGATAGTTTCATGGATTTCCCGTCTGGCAGTGAGAACAAACTATTTATGTTTCAATGAGAATTGAGTAACGGTTAATGAGCAATAAAAAAAGCATTGGTTTCGTCTCGCTCGGCTGTCCGAAGGCGCTGGTCGACTCGGAGCAAATAATTACGCAATTGCGTGCCGAAGGCTATGAGACGGCGAACTCGTATCAGGGCGCTGACCTGGTCATCGTCAACACCTGCGGCTTCATCGATGCCGCAGTGCAGGAATCGCTCGATGCGATCGGCGAAGCAATTGCCGAAAACGGCAAAGTCATTGTGACCGGCTGTCTGGGCGCCAAGAAAGACGATGCAGGCAACGACTTCATCCAGCAAGTCCACCCGAAAGTGCTCGCGGTGACCGGGCCGCACGCTCTGGCCGAAGTGATGGATGCGGTACACCGGCATCTTCCGAGGCCGCACGAGCCTTTCGTCGATCTGGTGCCGCCTCAAGGCATCAAGCTGACTCCGAAGCATTTTGCGTATCTGAAAATATCCGAAGGTTGCAACCACCACTGCACGTTCTGCATCATTCCTTCGCTGCGCGGCAGCCTGGTGTCGCGCCCGATAGGCAGCGTATTGCAGGAAGCGGAAAACCTGTTTGCGGCAGGCGTCAAGGAGTTGCTGGTAGTGTCCCAAGACACAGGCGCATACGGAGTGGACATTCGATACCGTACCGGATTCTGGGGCGGCAAGCCGGTCAAGACCAACATGGCGCAACTGGCTGGTGCGCTCGGCGACCTGGCCGCACGCCACGACGCCTGGGTACGCATGCATTATGTCTATCCCTACCCGCATGTCGACCACATCATTCCGCTCATGAGCGAGGGCAAGATACTTCCGTATCTGGACGTACCATTGCAGCATGCGCATCCGGATGTGTTGAAGCGCATGCAGCGTCCGGCGAGCGGGGAAAGAAATATGGAGCGCATACAGGCATGGCGCAGCATGTGCCCGGATATCACGATCCGTTCCACCTTCATTACCGGCTTTCCGGGCGAGACCGAGGCGGAATTCGAATATCTTCTCGATTTCATCCGCGAGGCCAAGATCGACCGCCTCGGCTGCTTTGCCTATTCTCCGGTCAAGGGCGCGCCCGCCAACGAATTGCCGGGTGCGGTTCCGGAAGAAATACGGGAAGAGCGCCGCGCACGCCTGATGCAGGCGCAGGAAGCAATCTCACGTGAACGACTGCAGGCCAAGGTCGGAACGACCATGCGAATCCTGATCGACAAGGTCGATCCGCGCAGCGCAGTCGGACGTTCGGCTGCCGACGCGCCTGAAATCGACGGGGCGGTTCATGTAAAGCGGACGCTGGCGCAGCGCAATAGATTCACTGTCGGACAGTTCGTCGATGTAAAGATCACGTCTGCCGACGAGCATGACCTGCGAGGGGAATTGGCATAATTGCATTGAAACCATTGCCGCGCCGGATCTGCAGGGCAGAGGATGATTCGCCATTGGAATGAATGCCGCAAATTGAACGCCGTCAGGCTGAATCCTTGATTCCTGCCGGTAACTGTCAATCAAACAGGAGATATCGCATGAACGACAAAAAGTCACGTCAGACTGCCATAATTCACAGCGATTATGAGGCCCCGGGCGGATTCGATGCTTTTCCGCCTGCGATCCAGCGCGCTTCGACCATAGTTTTTGAGAATGTGGCGGCAATGCGTGCCCGAAACTGGCAGGGCAGAGGCGGCTATACCTACGGTTTGCACGGTACTCCGACCACGTTCAAGCTGGAAGCGCAGCTTGCGGCGATCGAAGGGGGAAATCACTGCCTGCTGGCGCCGAGCGGCCTGGCGGCAATCACGATGGTCGATTTCGCTTTCCTCAAAAGCGGCGACGACGTGCTGATTCCGGAGAACATCTATCACCCGAACCGCGAACTGGCCGACTGGCTATCGGAAGACTTCGGCATTAGCGTACGCTTCTATGATCCGCTGATCATCGGCGCGGACATTGCCGGCCTGATTCGCCCGAACACCAAGCTGATATGGGCGGAGACGCCGGGTTCCGTGACGATGGAGGTGCCCGACATCCCGGCGATCTGCAAAGCGGCGCATGCCAAGGGGGTACTGGCCGTGGTCGACAATACTTGGTCGGCCGGACTGGCGTTCGATGCCTTTGCCCATGGCGCGGACATCGTGCTGCAAGCGCTGACGAAATACCAGTCCGGTTCATCAGACCTCTTGATGGGCGCGGTTATAACGCGTGACGAAGCGCTGTTCAGGCGCTTGAGCGTCACACACATGCGGCTCGGATTCGGCGTCGGAATGGATGACGTCTATCTGGTGATGCGCAGCTTGCCGACCATGAAATTGCGATTCGAAGCGCAGGATGTATCCGGTCGCCTCGTAGCCGCCTGGCTAAAGCAGCGTCCCGAGATCGCGCGTATCCTGCACCCGGCGTTTCCGGATTGCCCCGGGCACGAAATCTGGAAAAGGGATTTTACCGGTGCGGCCGGGTTGTTCTCGGTCTTGTTCGACCCGGGTTACAGCGAAGAGCAGACCGACCGCTTCGTCGAGGCGCTGAAGCTGTTCAAAATCGGGTTCAGTTGGGGGGGCACACACAGCCTGTGCGTGCCTTACCGCTTAACGCCGGAGCGCAGGGCCAGGAATGGTCAAGGTCAATTGTTGCGTTTACATATCGGGCTGGAGGATACGAAGGATCTGATCGCGGACTTGGAACAAGCGTTCGACGCGCTGAAATAAGCCATGGCCGTTTCTCTTGGCAGGGTGGAAAAGCGTCGGCAGGCTTTTCCATCGGGTCTGGCTAGATAAGGTCTTTTAATGGCGGATTCATGACTGCTGAGCCGGTTGCCGCAAGTCTGAGCATTTCCAGCATGGCTTTAGGGTCGGACGCGACCTTCAGCAGGTCGGCATGCTGCTGCCGCAGAAATCCCTCCGCGACCTGATTCTGCATGAATCCGATCAAGCCGTCATAAAACCCGCCGATATTCAGCAAGCCGACGGGCTTGTCGTGGATGCCGAGCTGAGCCCAGGTCAGAACCTCGAACAGCTCTTCAAGGGTGCCGATGCCGCCCGATAACGCGATGAAGCCGTCGGACAATTCTGCCATCATGGCCTTGCGCTCGTGCATGTCCTTGACGACGAAAAGACGAGTCAGCTCTCCGTGTCCAACTTCCTTTTCCAGCAATGCCTTCGGGATCACGCCGGTCGCTTCTCCATTCAGCCGCATGCACTCGTCGGCTATTATGCCCATCAGCCCGACCTTGCCGCCGCCGTAGATCAGAGCGATATTGTTGCGCACCATTTCCCTCGCCAGATTCCGGGCCGCTTCTGCGTGAAGAGGGGAGACGCCTGTCGAAGAGCCGCAATAGACGCAAATGGATTTCATCATAAACAATACTATTTTTGGATATCAGTAGATTTTTATATTTCTTCGCCGGAATCCGACGCTCGAATACAATACCACGGCTATGTGTCGCTAATTGCCGCTTCGTCCGGTTGCCTGCCTGGAAATCATCAATAAAAGCGCGAACAGCGCCAAAGTGCAGAATGCCGCGCCGGCGGAGAACGTGAACGCAGCGCCGAATCGATCCCAAAGAAAACCCGCCAGCGGGCTTGCCAGCAAAAGCGCCAGTCCGCTGGCTAGATTGAAAAAACCGAAGCCGGTACCTCGCAGATCCTCCGGCGCTGCTTCTGCGACCATGGCGGAAAGCAGGCCCTGCGTCATGCCAAGATGAAGGCCCCATAACAGGACGCCTATGATGACAAAGGACCAGTGGTTGCCAAGCGCCAGAACGATATCGGCAACGATCAGTATCGCCAATCCTGCCGCCAGCAACTTGACGTGGCTCGTGGTATCGGCCAGCTTGCCTAGCGGATAAGCCGAAAAGGAGTAGACAAGATTCATGGCGACCATGACCAGGGGCACCAATGCAAGCGCCATGCCTCCCTGCTGCGCCCGCAGCAGCAAGAAAGCTTCGCTGAATCGCGCAAGCGTAAAAATGGCTCCAATCGCCACCACCCACCAATAGAAGCCTCCCATCCGTTTCAGGTTGGCCCATTGAATCGGATTGATGCGCTTGCCGTCGTTTTTTCTGCCTGGATCTTGCACGCCGAAGAAAAGAAGCGCAACCGACAGAAAGGCGGGTACGACCGCAACCCAGAACACCATGCGGAAGTTATCCGCCCACAGCAACATCAGCCCCATCGCCAGCAGCGGGCCCAGTACGGCGCCGACAGTGTCTAGCGCCTGCCGTAGCCCGTAGGCCGCGCCGCGCAAGTCGCTTGGAGTAATGTCGGCGATCAGCGCATCCCGCGGTGCGCCTCGAATGCCCTTGCCGAGCCGGTCGGCGAGGCGGGCTGAAAAGACGAGACCGGCGCTGGATGCCAATGCAAAAAGAGGCTTGGTGATGGCGCTGAGGCCGTAGCCGACGACCGCAAGAGCCTTGCGCTTGCCGAGATAGTCGCTCAGCGTGCCGGAGAAAATTCTGACGATCAGGGCTGTCGCTTCGGCTACGCCCTCAATGAAGCCGACAGTCAAAACACTCGCGCCCAGCGACGTTACGAGAAAAAGGGGCAACAGGCTGTGGATCAGTTCGGACGAGGTGTCCATCAGGAGACTGACGAAACCCAGCGCCCACACACTTCCGGGAATTCGGCTCAGGCTGCTGGAAGATGCTGAAGACATGGGGTCTCCGTTTGGCGTTCCGATCGAACAGACTTTACACCAAGATGACGCAAACCGATAAAAACTCCCCGCTTCCTTAATCTAAGGCAAATTCGGAGATTCGGCTATCTTCCGGATAAAACCATTTCTTGGCTTTGCATGCAATCGATTTGCTATTTCTGCGCAGGCTGAAAACCGTCAGATTCCGGCCTGTGCAGAAACATATCAGATGCTTGTCAATTGCGTAATGCCGCCCATGAACGGTTGCAGGGCAGGCGGGATTGCAACACTGCCGTCGGCCTGCTGATAGTTTTCCAATATCGCCACCAGCGTGCGGCCAACCGCCAGGCCTGAACCGTTCAGCGTGTGAAGCAGTTCGGGGCGGCCTTTTTCGTTTCTAAAACGCGCCTGCAGGCGTCGCGCCTGAAACGCCTCGCAGTTCGATACCGAGGATATCTCACGATATGCGTTTTGAGCGGGCAGCCACACCTCGAGATCGTAGGTCTTGGCCGCGCCGAACCCCATGTCCCCGGTGCATAGCGCAACAACACGGTAAGGCAGGCCGAGCAATTCCAGTATACGACCTGCGTGACGGACCATTTCCTCCAGCGTTTCGTATGATTTCTCCGGATGGACGACCTGCACCATCTCGACCTTGTCGAACTGGTGCTGGCGGATCATGCCTCGGGTATCGCGCCCGTAGCTGCCGGCTTCGGAGCGGAAGCACGGCGTATGCGCAGTCAGCTTGATCGGCAGCGAATCGGCGGAAACGATTTCGTCGCGCACCATGTTGGTCAGCGTGACTTCGGACGTCGGGATCAGGTACAAGGTTTCGCCATCGCCTTCCTGTCCGCCTTTTTTGACGGCGAACAGGTCGCTTTCGAATTTCGGCAACTGGCCGGTGCCGAGCAGACTGTCGGCGTTGACCATGTACGGCGTGTAGCATTCGGTGTAGCCGTGCTCGCCGGTTTGCACATCCAGCATGAATTGCGCCAGTGCGCGATGGAGCCTTGCCACGCCGCCTTTCATCACGCAAAACCGCGATCCGGTCAGTTTGACGGCGACTTCGAAGTCGAGTCCGAGCGGGCCGCCTACATCTACATGGTCCTTGACCTCGAAATCGAAATCGCGGGGATTGCCGACTTTGCGCACTTCGACGTTGGCGCTCTCGTCTTGTCCGACAGGGACCGATTCGTGCGGCAGGTTCGGAACCGCAAGCATGAAATCATTCAGTTGCGCCTGTATCACGGCCAGGCGGGTTTCGTTCGCTTTCAGTCCGTCGCCAAGACCGGCTACTTCGGTCAGAACTGCCGACGTGTCCTCGCCTTTGCTTTTCAGAATGCCGATTTGTTTCGACAGGGAGTTCCGCTTCGCCTGCAGTTCCTCTGTTTGGGTCTGAATTTGACGGCGTTCGGATTCGAGCGCCTGAAACGCTGCCACGTCGAGATTGAATTTTCGCGCAGACAAGCGTTCTGCCACGTTATGGATGTCTTTGCGAAGAAGTTGAATATCGATCATGGTAAATGCCGGCTTCGGATTTTAAAGCGCAATTGTACCAAGCCGAACGCCGCTTTAATATTCCGGAACAAACACAGGCCAAACCGGTCATTGCCCATCAGACCGGAGGAGATCTGTATTTTCTGTTCTGTTTACGCTACATCCGGGTTGAAATCGGATCGGAAGGCAATGTTGGCCGACTCACTTCTTTGAGGACTTCCCGGTTTCCCGATCCAGTTCCCTTAGGTGAGCCAGCTTGTCGCCGATTTTGCCTTCCAGTCCGCGCGGTGTCGGCGTGTACCAGTGCGGGTCATGCATGCCATCGGGCAGGTATGTTTCGCCTGCTGCGTACGCATCAGGCTCGTCATGCGCGTAGCGGTATAGCTTGCCGTAGCCCAGTTCCTTCATCAGCTTGGTCGGCGCATTGCGCAGATGCTCCGGAACCGGGCGCGACTTGTCCTTTGCAACGAAAGCGCGCGCGGCATTGTAGGCGTTGTAGACTGCATTCGATTTTGCTGCGCACGCGAGGTAGATAACCGCTTCGGCCAGCGCCAGTTCCCCTTCGGGCGAACCGAGCCGTTCATACGTCTCGGTCGCATCCAACGCCAGCCGCAAGGCACGCGGATCGGCTAGTCCTATATCCTCAGTCGCCATGCGAATGATGCGGCGAGCCAGATAGCGCGGGTCGGCACCGGCATCCAGCATCCGCACCAGCCAGTAAAGCGATGCATCCGGATTTGAACCGCGCACAGACTTGTGCAATGCCGATATCTGGTCGTAAAAGGTGTCGCCGCCTTTGTCGAAGCGCCGCAATGCATCGCCCAGACACTCCTTAAGTAGCGCCGCATCGATTTCCGTTTGCGGTTTGGCGACGGCGGCGCGAGTCGCTATCTCTAGGTTGTTCAGAAGCCTGCGCGCATCGCCGTCGGCGCTGGCGGTCAGCATGTCTTGAGCTTCCGTGGAAATCGAGATCCCGACCAGTTCGTGCTCGACTGCGCGCGCCAGCAGTACACGCAGATCGGCCTCTTCCAGGGGACGCAATACATAAACCGACGCCCGCGACAAGAGTGCGCTATTGACTTCGAATGACGGGTTTTCAGTGGTGGCGCCGATAAAAGTAAATAGGCCGCTCTCCACGTGAGGCAGGAATGCATCCTGCTGGCTCTTGTTGAAGCGATGCACTTCGTCGACGAACAGTATTGTGCGCCTGCCGGAGTTGGCTCGGATCACCTGTGCCCGCTCGACGGCCTCGCGGATATCCTTCACGCCCGATAAAACAGCCGAAAGGGCAATGAACTCTGCTTGAAAACTGTCTGCCATCAGTCGCGCAAGCGTCGTCTTGCCGACGCCCGGCGGTCCCCACAGGATCATGGAATGCGGTTCGCCGGATTCGAAGGCGATACGCAACGGCTTGCCGGAACCGAGCAAATGCTGTTGCCCGACGATTTCGTCAATCGATTGCGGGCGGAGCCGTTCAGCGAGCGGAGTCAGTGGCATGGAGATAGGAGCAAGATAAAAGACGAAACGTTTTTCTAGTGTAGCCGATACTGGAAGAAGACGCTAAAGGCTTTCTTTCTTCTTCAATCAGGCAGTATTTTGCATCTCCGTCTATTGCTCGACCGGTTCGCTCGCCTTCAGATCATGTTCCACCTGCAAAAGCCGCAGAAAGCCATCGGCCGGCAGTGGATGGCTGAAGAAGAAACCCTGCATTTCGTCGCAATGGTGCCGTCGCAGAAATTCAAGTTGCGCTTTTGTTTCCACTCCTTCGGCGACAACCGTTTTCTTAAGAGTGTGGGCAAGAGAGATGATGGAAAGAACAATCGCCGCATCTTCGTGATTCGCCGTAATGTCGCTGACGAACGACCGGTCTATCTTGAGTTTGTCCACAGGCAGGTGCTTCAGGTAACTGAGGCTGGAGAAACCTGTTCCAAAATCGTCGATGGACAGTTTTAATCCAAGCGCTTTCAGCCGCTGGATCGTGTCGAGTGACTTTTCGGTATTCTGGATCAGTACCGATTCGGTCAGTTCCAGTTCCAGAAATCTGGAGTCGAGTCCCGACGCGGCAAGCGCGGCATTGACAGTCTGTTCCAAGTCGCCGCGCCTGAATTGCAGTGCCGAGATGTTGACGGCTACGGTCAGATCCGGCCATCCGGACTCATGCCAGGCCATAGCTTGCTTGCACGCTTCATGCAGCACCCAGTTACCGATAGGCACGATCAGCCCGCTTTCCTCGGCAATGTGGATGAAGCGTGTCGGCTGAATAATTCCAATTTCCGGGTGGTTCCAGCGAAGCAGCGCTTCCGCTCCGATCATCCGGCCCGAATCGATGCAGATCTGAGGCTGGTAATGCAGCAGGAACTCGCCTTTCTCCAATGCATGCAGCAGGCCGTTGCGGATGAACAGATGTTCAGTAGCATACGCATTCATTTCTTCAGCAAAGAAGCGGTGCGTGTTTCGACCGGACTGCTTGGCGTTGTACATAGCCATTTCCGCTTTTTTCTGGAGCGAATCGGAGTCGGTTCCGTCATCCGGGTAAAGCGCTATGCCGATCGAGCCGGAGAGCGAAAATTCAGCGCCTTCGATATGGAATGGTTTGCCAAGCTGACTCAGCACCTCGACAGCAAGGCTATTGACCGCATCGAGGTCGGCAATATCGGGAAGAATGATAAAAAACTCATCTCCCCCCTGCCGGCTGACCATCCCGTTTGCGCGGACGCAGCTCAACAGGCGCTGGGCTACCGTTTTAAGCATGATGTCGCCAGCTCCATGCCCGAGGGATTCGTTGATGGTTTTGAAATCGTCCAGGTCAAGATGCAAAATTGCCAGCCTGGAACCCTGATATTGGGCATGCGCCATTTCCTTTTCCAGGCGGTTCATCGCCATGGTGCGGTTTGCCAAGCCGGTCAAGGCATCGAAATAGGCGAGGAAGTTGATGGTGCTTATGTTTTCCCTGCTTTTCGTAATATCGTCGGAAATTCCAATGTAATGCGTGATTTCGCCGTCGGGGCCGCGTACTGCGCTGACTGAAAGCCACTGAAGGTATTCCTTGCCATCCTTGCGCTTGTTCCACATTTCCCCCTGCCAGTGACCGTTTTGACGCAGAGTTTTCCAGAATGAATGGTAGAAGTCGGCGTTATGCCGTCCCGACTTGAGAAGGCGCGGGGTCTTTCCGATCAATTCGCTGATCTCATACCCCGTAAATTTACTGAACGCAGGGTTGGCTCCCACGATGTTGGCGTCAGGGTCGGTAATGACGATGCTGTTATAACTGCTGTCGAACACGGCGGCGGCAAAGCGCAAACGCTCATCGGCTTTTCGGCGCTCGGTAACGTCGGTCGCCATGCTGACCACGGCTTCTCTGCCATCGGCCAGCTTGCCGAGCGGCAAGAAAGAAAAATTGAGGATACGCTCGGTTCCGTCCTTGCGACAAATGGCAAGCTCCCCGGCGTGCTTTTTTGAAGAGGCACCAAACAGTGCCGCAATGGTTTTTTCCGTCTGAGGCGTGTTTTGGCAACCCGCTTTCTCGACCCATATTCGGATAGTGGGAGTGTCAGCCAAGGTATAGCCGGTAATTTCTGTCCAGGCGCGATTGACCTGCAATATTTCACCGTCTTCCGTGTGAGTCTGCATCGGGAAGGGCGCCTCATACGCAATGACGTGAAAGCGGTCTTCGATTTCGCGGATGACCGCCTCTTTCCTGCGTTGCTTGTCTTCCTGGCTGGAATTACTCAGATGTTGTTGTTTTGCGGAGTGACGTGAACGCAACAAAACGTAGATAAAGCCGGATGTGGCAAGCACAAACAGCAAATCTTTTAGCATTTCCGCCTTGTCGAAACCGGGTTCGCTCGTTGGAAACGGGAACAGGATGCCCGACAATACTACCCATGCAGCGGCAACAGCCATGTAAGCAAGTGCATAAATCAGCGCTTTGTTCTGGGCGCTATCTTGCAAACAGGAACGACTGGTATCAGGCATCAATGCCTTCCTTCCACTCTTATGGTCTTACCCGGGAGCTGGCGAGTCCTGAGGATAAATGGCGAACCAGTCCTTATATCTGTCCGGCAATTCGGACTGTCCGGCAGTTATGTGAAAAGTTTCAGTTTTTTTATTATTTCATAAATAATACTAATAATGCAACATTTCATAAAGCAACACTGCGCATCGGTTTAAAAGTAAACGCCGGGCATGGCGTTTACAAAAAAATCTCCTTTATGCAAGAGGCACGATAAAAAAGCGCCGGACTCCGGCGCTTTTTTATGGGAGCTTGTTCCGATCAGAACTCTTCCCAGTCGTCGCCTTTGGCTACAGGAGAAGCGGCGGCAATTCTGACGACCGGCGCAGCCTTTGCGGCAAGCGCGGCATTCGGTCTGGCAAGCAGCGCTTTTCCGGCTGCCGGCGCGGTTATTGCAAACTCCTGGCCGGTCCTGAACACGCCGACCACCTGAACCAGGTTCTTGGCCTGATCCTGCAGGCTTTCGGCAGCCGCCGCCGCTTCCTCCACCAGCGCCGCATTCTGCTGCGTGACCGTGTCCATCTGCGCCACCGCCTGGTTCACCTGCTCGATGCCGTCGCTCTGTTCCTGGCTGGCAGCAGTTATGTCGCCCATGATGTCATGCACGCGCTTGATGCTCGACACGACTTCTTCCATCGTCGTGCCGGCCTCGCCCACAAGACGGCTGCCTTCGCCGACCTTGCTGACCGAGTCGTCGATCAGCCCCTTGATCTCCCGCGCCGCGCTCGCCGAACGCTGCGCCAGGCTTCTTACCTCGGTTGCGACAACGGCAAAGCCGCGGCCCTGTTCGCCCGCCCTGGCCGCTTCGACCGCCGCGTTCAAGGCCAGGATGTTGGTCTGGAAGGCGATGCCGTCGATGACGCTGATGATGTCGACGATCTTCTTCGACGAGGTGTTGATCGCGTCCATGGTGGTGACGACCTGCGACACGACGTTACCGCCCTTGACCGCCACGCCCGATGCGGTGATGGCGAGCTGGTTGGCCTGCCGCGCATTGTCGGCGTTCTGCTTGACGGTCGAGGTCAGCTCTTCCATCGAGGAGGCGGTCTCTTCAAGCGAACTTGCCTGCTCTTCGGTGCGCGAGGACAGGTCCTGGTTGCCGGCGGCGATCTGGGCCGATGCGGTGGCGATCGTGTCGGTACCTGTCCGAACCTGTGCTACCGTCCTGTACAGGCTTTCATTCATGTCCTTCAGTGCCTGCATCACCAGGCCGGTCTCATCCTTGCTGGTAACCTCAATTCTTGAAGTCAAATCTCCCGAAGCCACTCTTCTAGCAATTGCCACCGCCTGATTAAGCGGCCTTGTAATGCCGACGGTCAAAAAGCCGGAAAGAAGGATGCCAAGCAGGAGCGCTGCTGCTCCCAATCCGATTAGAAAGATACGGCCGGTGCGATAGTTGGCATCAATAGCGACAGCTGTCTTGTTGATGTCTTCCTTTTGATATGCCTGGAACTTTTCCACGCTTATCACATAGGATTCAAGTGCGGGGATCATTTTTGCGAGAACTACCTGCTTAGCCTCGGCATCGTTGCCAGCCGCTTTTAACTTTAAAACAGTGTCTCGAATTCCAGCATAGGCGGTGCGTTTCTCAGAGATAGCCGTAAACAACTGCTTTTCAGTGGCATCCTTACTGCCGGATTCGATCTTCTTTTGAATTTCGCTGATCCGCTTGCTGGTTTCGGAAATCTGCTTCTGAAAGTACTTCTGATCTTCGGCGTCCGTGCTCTTGGTGAGCGCGACCGTGCGAACGCCATTTGATGTCGTTGCCTCCACCCAATCGGCCGCAAGTCGCTCCGCTTCCAGAGCTTCTTTAACCATGGATTCGGTGGCGTTGCCGACTTCCTGCAGGCGCCATACCCCGATACCGGTAATAAGCAGCATAAACGCAAGCACAATAGCAAAGCCGATTGCAAGCCGGGTGCCTATCCTTAAGTTCTTCATATATTTCCTTGAAAGCTCTCTGTTATTTTCTAGACTGCCGCTTTGTCGATCAATCCCATATCCGAACTCGACATCAGTTTATCTATATCGACCAGTATCAACATACGCTCATCGAGCGTACCCAATCCGATCAGATAATCTGTATCCAGAGCTGTTCCTAGTTCCGGAGCCGGCTTGATCTGATCAGGCAAAAGTGTTGTCACGTCCGACACGCTGTCAACAACCATTCCAACCACGCGATTGGCTATAGTCAAGATAATGACAACCGTGAACTGGTCGTAGGTCGGCTCGCCAAGGTTGAACTTGATTCGCATATCCACAATCGGCACGATAATGCCGCGCAGATTGACCACGCCCTTAATGAAATCAGGTGCATTGGCGATACGCGTGACACTCTCATAACCGCGTATTTCCTGAACCTTCAAGATATCAATACCGTATTCTTCCCGCCCCAATGTGAATGCCAGAAACTCGTTGGTAGCCGAACTACCGGTTTTTGTATCCTGCTGCATTGCATATCCCTGTGAGTGTCGAAGTCAGGATAGAACCTGTCCATATTTTATCGGCTTACTTGGGAGAATCTTTATGGAGATCTATGCATTTTTTTGCATATTAATGCCGAAATATGTGTTATCTCAACAATAATGTCTAAAAAATGACTTTTTTGATTTTCAAAATTTTTGTTCTTGAATAAAAAAAGTCCGCCCCATACTGCGATCGATTAATAGAAAGCAAGAGCAAAAGGGAACGACATTGGCAACCGGTTTCAATTAAGGGCGGAAAATGTCAGTTGCTTGAAAAGTAGCCGGTACCGGCAAACCGGCAGGCAAACTAATTCTCCGCCATCAAGCCCGATTCATTGGAATTTTGCTGGCGGTTTGAACGCAATATTGAAGGGACATCCAGAATCAGCGCCACACCTCCGTCTCCCATTATCGTGGCCCCCGAGATACCGGCGACCTTGCGATAGTTCGACTCCAGATTCTTGACAACCACATGTTGCTGGCCAAGCAGTTCGTCAATGAATAAGGCCGCCTTGTTTCCCTCTGCCTCCAGGATGACTACAATTCCTTCAGTGGGGTCGGTAAAGTGCGGTTCGATGGCGAAGAGTTGATACAGCGCGATCAGAGGCAGATATTCGCCTCTCACCTTAACCACCCGCCCCCTCCCTGCGATCTCCTTTATATCGGCCGGATCAGGTTGCAGCGACTCGGCCACGTAGCCAAGGGGAAGGATGAATACCTCCTCGCCAACCTTGATGGACATGCCATCGAGAATAGCCAGAGTCAGGGGTAAAAAGATGGTGATGGTAGTGCCTAGTCCTTTGGCGGAATGAATTTCGACATAACCTCCCATTGCGGTTATGTTTCGCTTGACGACGTCCATGCCGACACCCCGGCCGGACACGTCGGTAACAGCTTCCGCCGTGGAGAAGCCGGGCGCAAAAATCAAATGCCATATCTCGCTGTCCGTCATATTGTCGGAAACGGGCAGTCCTTGCTGCCTTGCCTTGGCGAGTATTCTTTCCTCGTTCAGGCCGCCGCCGTCATCCGTAACTTCGATAATGATATGGCCGCCTTGATGGGTGGCGGATAACGTCAACTTGCCGACTTCGCTTTTTCCGGCAGCGATGCGCGCCTCAGGCATTTCGATACCGTGGTCGACGCTGTTGCGAACGAGGTGCGTCAAGGGATCAATGATGCGCTCGATCAGACCTTTGTCCAGTTCGGTCGCGGCCCCTTGCGTAATGAAATCAACGCGCTTGCCAAGCTTGCCTGCCAAGTCGCGAACCATGCGAGGGAAACGGGAAAAAACATAATCCATCGGCATCATCCGGATCGACATCACCGCCTGCTGCAGATCGCGGGTGTTGCGTGTCAGTTGGGCGACACTGTCCAGCAAGCGCTGATATGCCATCGAGTCCAGCATGCTGGTGCGCTGTTCGATCATGGCTTGGGTAATGACCAGTTCCCCGACAAGGTTGATCATTTGATCGACCTTGTCGATATTGACGCGGATCGACGTAGACTCCTGGTTGACGGGCGCTTTGGCCGCGCTCTGTCTAACCTGCTTCTTTACCTCCGTCGCCATTGTCGAACTCGAGTCGCCGCAAGGGGCCGGATGAATTTCGCCCTCTTGAAGCACGATCGGCTTTTCCGTTCTTCCGATAGCGGGCAACTCGATATTGTCAAAGAACCCGTACCCCCTATCGTCATCTGAAGCATCGTTCCTGCTCGACGCTTCCGGTTCCGGAACTGCAGAAGCCGCGCTCTCGGTGATAACCAAATCGTCGGGATCCAGAATAAATGAACAGATGGCCAGAATGTCGTCCCGGCTTTCAGAGGTCTTCAGATGAAGGACGAGTTTGCCGTCTTCGCCAATCGCTTGCTCTATTGCGCCCAGCAAACCGAGCTCTGCCGCGAGCGCTTCAACGTCACGGGCTGGCACCTCCGGCAATCCAATATGAAAAAGGCGAAGACTTGCATTCTCCGCTGCAACAGATTGAATGTTGCTACCCGTGGACGGCAAAGAAGGTTGGGAAGCAGCCTTTTCCGAGAGGGATGCCAATCTAACCAGCACTTCGTTGACGGCATCTTGGTCGACCGCCGCGCCATCCCGATGGCCGTCACGAAGCATTCTAAGAATATCGTTTGCAGAAAGAAAAACATCGACATGCTCTGCGGTAAGCGACATCTCTCCTTTGCGAATCTTGTCCAGGAGCGACTCAAGAATGTGCGTCACTTCGGTCATATCCGTCAATCCGAATGTGGCCGCCCCGCCCTTGATCGAATGCGCCGCCCGAAATATCGCATCGATGTCATCCATGGATGGATCAGCCACGTCGATTGCCAGCAGCAGCTTCTCTTTTTCAGTAAGCAGTTCTTCAGTTTCCTCAAAGAAAACCTGAAAAAACTGGCTCATATCAATAGCCATGATTATTCCTTCTGCTTGATGCTGGCACGACGTCGGGTATTGATGAGCACGACAGGCTTGTATCCTTACAAGAATTATTGACTGCGGACAAATGCGGGCTTCTCTTTATTCATTCTTTCCGGTTAAAAAGTTTGCGAATGAGATTCTAATCGATTAGCCGATCACCTTTTTCACTACTTCCAGCAAGCGTTTTGGATCAAAGGGCTTGACCAGCCATCCATTGGCCCCGGCAGCTCTGCCTTTGGATTTCATTTCGTCGCTGGCTTCGGTTGTCAGCATAAGTATAGGTACCTTCTGGTAGCCTTCGAGACCGCGCAACGATCGAATCAAGGTCAGCCCATCTACGACAGGCATATTCTGATCTGTTAAAACCAGATCGAAAACCTGTTTCTGCGCCTTCTCCAAACCATCTTTCCCATCGACCGCTTCGACTACCTGGTACCCTTCCTCCTTCAGGCTGAACACGACCATTTGCCTTAATGAACCTGAGTCGTCAACCGTAAGAATTGTCTTCGCCATCTTAGCTCCCGCTATTTATATTCTGATTATGCTGTCGTACTATTTTTATTGGTCTTAATTAGAATAACTCGATACTGCCGCCTTCCATATGCTGTTGACGCACGGTTTTCGCTAACTGCTTATTCAATTCTTCGCTTTGAATTGCCAAGGTCTCGTTTGCCTTCTCCAGCATATCAGCGAACTCTTCGCATGTGCTTTCTTCACAAGTATTTTTTTGCGATAGAGTGGCTCCCACCGAACTGAGAACGCCAAGAATGCTCCGCAAGCCGATTATTCGATTCAATGATCGCCCGATCACCTGGTTTGTCATGTCCTGGAACTGCAAACCTGTAACTGCATTATTGACGCGCAAGCTTATTTCATCCGACAATGCGGCCATTCTTTTCATGTCCGAATTCGTGGGCTCCGCTCCAGCGGCGAGCGAGCAAGCAATTTCCTGCTGTTCCTGGACCGCGCCGGCAAGTGCCAGAAAATTAGCGCTGAGTTTTGTGATCGCCTCTTCCAGCAATATATTAGTTTGAAGGAGGTCGTTTTCAACTTTAACTAGATGCCGGGCTCCTATGCCGTCTATCGCAGACAACAGAAGCTTCAATTGGGATCCAAACCATTTTTTCACAACCATGCAAACATCCTCAGCAAAATAGGGGAAATAATAACTAGTGCGCAATATGCTCATCGAGCAGCGTTGCCAGCCAGTCCCTTCTCTACTTCAGTTTGATCCTTCACCGCAATAGATCCTCCATCCTTTGCCGCTGACTCCTCAGCCTGCTTGTTCATAACGATGATGCTGATGCGCCGATTGATCGGGTTGAGTGAATTTTCCTTATCCATCAGTACCGCCGATGAAAGGCCGACCACGCGCAAAATCTTGGCTTCTTCCATACCTCCGGCAATCAAGGCTCGGCGCGATGCATTGGCGCGGTCGGCGGAGAGTTCCCAATTGCTGTATCCCCTGTCGCCGGTAGAGTAAGGTGCCGCGTCAGTATGGCCTGAAAGACTGATCCTGTTTGTTACGCCATTCAATACGCGGCCAATCTCGTGAAGTATTTCCTTCGTATAGGGCTGCAGCTCAGCCTTGGCAAACGCAAACATCGGCCGATTCTGCTCATCCACGATCTGGATGCGCAAACCTTCCGTTGTAATGTCGAGCAAGAGCTGGTTTTTGAATTGCTTCAATAGCTTGTTGGCCTCAATGGCGACTTCAAGACGGCCTTTCAAGTCCCTTAATTGCGCTGCTTCGGCGCGCTCCAGCATGGCCTGTGCGCTTTTCATGTCAAGAGGCTTATTGATTGAAGTATCTTCGCCTTTCTTGGAAATGCCGGCTTGTTTTGCAAGGCTGGGGCCGCCGCCCTGAAGAACGCTTGAACTACTGCCATTGCCCGATCCGCCCGAAATGGGAAGATTCAGGGGGGTCTGGAAGTATTCCGCAATGCCTTGCAAGTCGCCCTTACCGACCGACCCCAACAGCCACATCAACAGGAAAAATGCCATCATCGCAGTAACAAAGTCTGCATAAGCAATTTTCCAAGCCCCGCCATGATGGCCGCCGCCGGATTTCTTGATACGTTTTACGACTATTGGGCGAAGCTCATCATCTGCCATAATATTCCTCGATGGACTTTCGGCTATTTGGTTTTCGACTGTTTGATATGATTTTCGAGCTCGCTGAAAGACGGTCGTTCCGTGGAGTAGAGCACTTTCCGGCCGAATTCGATAGCCAATTGAGGCGCGTAGCCATTCAGACTTGCCAGCAACGTTACCTTGATGCACTGCAGCATTTTGGTTGACTCGTTGAGCTTTTGCTCCAGCAGGGTCGACAACGGGCCGACAAAACCGTAAGCCAGCAAAATCCCGAGAAAAGTTCCTACCAGCGCATGCGCAATAAGGATGCCAAGCTCGGCAGGCGGCAGTCCCACCGATTCCATGGTATGGACCACCCCCATTACCGCGGCAACGATACCGAACGCAGGCATTGCATCTCCCAGTTTTGCGATCGAATGGACAGGTACCTCGCCTTCGTGGTGATGGGTTTCAATCTCATTATCCATCAGATTCTCAATCTGAAATGCGTCCATGTTGCCCGACACCATCAAGCGCAAATAGTCCGTTATGAATTCAATGACATGATGATCGGACAGAATACCGGGATACTTGTTGAATATAGGACTTTCATGTGGCGCATCGACGTCGCTTTCGATCGACATCAGTCCTTCCTTCCGCACTTTTGAAAGAATTTCGGAAAGCAGCGCCATCAATTCCAGATAAAGGGTTTTGGTGTATTTCGACCCCTTTATGATCTTAGGAAGCGCTTGAAGCGTGGCCTTGATCGACTTGCTGTTGTTACCGACAAAAAACGATCCTACCGCAGCTCCGCCGATCATGAGCAGTTCGACCGGCTGAAGCAATGCGGCCAGGTGCCCGCCAGCCAGCGCAAAACCGCCAAATACCGACAGAGAAACAATGACATACCCGACAATGACTAGCACTTCAAATGACTCCTTCGAAAGTTTGGCCAGGATTGATCATCTGCTTTCGGCTATAAAAACCGAAACCCGTCAATGAACACTAGCCCCTAGACCAGCCGGAAATAAAAATTCACTTATATCGGGATTACGACGTGATAAGGAAAAACTTAAGGAGTTTCCCAATAGAAAGATTAGTTGCCGCAAAAAACAGAAACCGTTTCACAATAAGAAAGGGGCCATTCCGTCTGCAGTTAGTGCTAAAAAGGCGCTTGACCAGTAAAGAATTCGCTTGTTTGGTTAGTACGGATCAGCAAAAGCCGGCTCCGAATCGAACTTGGGCAACTGCCTGATTCATGTTTATAAGCGCTAAAAACGCCAGCCATACAAAGTCGAGCCGCCGGAATCGGGATGAATTACTATGTGCGGCGTTATACCGGGAATTGGAAATTCATAGCTCAGCAGCAGCGTGCCGGGACGCATTTCAGCATTTACTTTTGCCCAAAGCGAATCCATTACCAATGGAGACAAATAAGCAAACACCACATCATATTGAGAAAAATCGTGATTGTTGTAGTTACCCCGAACAAACCGGCACTGGCTGCTTCTGGCATAGCCCGCGATCTTGCTTATAAGCCACGGGAAAGGCGCTAGTTCAATACCTGTAAAGCTGCTGTCGGGTCTATATTGCGCGAGATGCAGAACCACGCCTCCCAGTCCGCTGCCGATATCGACGAATCTGACGGGACGGCCCTGCGGCAACTGGTCGGCTATGCTCCGCCAGACAGCCGGACCTGAAAGATATAATGGAACCCGGGTAATGATTACGGCCCAGTACAGGCCTAGAAGCACGAAAAATCCGGCAAGAAAGAGGAGAGGCGGGATATGCAGGCCAAGGGCGGCCACCAATCCAATGGGAAACAGTAACTGGATGAAAAGCCACCATGCCGGCAAACGATGCTTATAAGTGATCGTTGCGGCTACCAATCCCTGCAACACGGCAGCCAGACCAAGATTAATCTCATACTCGCCCAGGATGCGCAGGAGATAAATAAGTACAACTACCAGGACTAAGGAGACGAGTTGAATCGCAAGAGCGTTTGCCGCCGGCAGACTTGTCAGTGAAGCACGTCGTTTTGCGCCTGATCGGTTGCCTTGATTCACGTGTGACTTATGATCAATACGCCTGCATCCAGATCAAGCCGACGCGACGGCGGCCTCTGACAGTTTGGCTTTTTTCGTTTTACCGGCGCGCGACGGTAAATGACATAAACCGCAGACATAATTTTGGTGAAGATCGAAGTTCTGGGTCACAAAATGCCCGCCGCATTTGGTGCAAGCCGTTGTGTTCAGCATTTTGCTGTCGAAAAAACGCACCAGCGTCCAAGCCCTGGTAAGAGACAGAACCGGTTCTTCACCCGGCTCGATCGACACCTGTTCCAGATAGAGACGGTAGGACTTTAGAATTGCCACCACGCCGGATACATGAGCATGTTCGAGCAGATATCGGTAGATATTGATAAATACGGATGAGTGGATATTAGGTTGCCAAGTTACGAACCAGTCGGTTGAAAACGGCAGCATTCCCTTTGGCGGAGAAACGCCTTTCAGCTCTTTATATAACTTGATCAACCGTTCACGGGAAAGCGATGTTTCCAACTCGAGAAGTTGCAATCGCGCTCCGTGATTAATGAGTTCAATTGCTAGCTGAATTTCCTTGGCTTCCGACACCAAACTTTTTTTTGCCATTTTGCTTGTCTCCGAACGCTGGGGAAATAAAGCGGCGCGATTAAGCGATGTCTTCGACGGGTTGCCTTGCCATCAGGATAGCGGCGTGCGTTTGAGCAAGCATCCGATCCTTGTTGTAGTCGGTAAGCATGCCAAGAATGATATTGTCGTCGAAACGGAAGCGGGCCAACATCATGTTGCTTCCAGCCAACTTTAGAAGTTGCGGGTTACTAAGCTCTTCCAGCAATTCGGCGATCGCTGAACTGATTCCCAGACGGAAGATAGCAGTCGATTTATCGGAACGAATCATCTGTTGCGCAAGCATCAGATAGCTGAGGTTGGCGTCGCGGATTTCTGCCAGCATATCGTTCGTATTCATGTTTTGCTCCCCGTTTACATCTGTTTGCAACTGGTTGTCTGTTGGAAACAGTTTGCGGGTTAGTGCAAATTGGAGGAATAGGCGAAGAACTGTATTTTTTGTCGGACACGACAAGGACGCAACGTAGGTTTTTATCCTACAGACGAGGAGACAGCGCCCCTCCGCTTCTAGACGAAAGCAGAGTAAAGGCGCTCATTAGGAGCAAAAATTGTTTTTTCCGGGCATTCAGAAGAAAATCTACCCCTTCTTCCAACCGTAATTCCGAAATTCATTGAGACATTTCGCTCAACTTGGTTCTATTACGGAAGGAATTTCTAGAACTTTAGGGTTTAAATGATTTTTTTTGAAATATTTTTACAAAATAAAACATTTACAAGGGTTTCATCATCGACGCAGGATGAAACCACTTCCGTTCTATCCTGAAAAATATAAGAAGGGCCATGATTTTACAGAAGCAAACATATCAACACGGACGGTTCGGCAGGACTTCTATGTTGCGTCCTTCATATACTTGGACAAATAAGCGCTTTGCAGCACCATGAAAGCAAGCATCAACCCCATGCCGCCGAATAACTTGAAGTTGACCCAGGTGGCTGTGGCAAAATTTCCCCAGAACGCCACGTACAGGTTCAGTACTCCCATCAACGCAAAAAAAGCAATCCAAGCCAAATTAAGACGCGTCCATATCCGGCTCGGCAATTGTATCTGCTTTTCCATCATGTTCCTGATCAGGTTTTTTCCAAGCAGACTGTCGCTAATAAGCAACGCCGCTCCAAAGAACCAGTAGAGCACGGTCGGCTTCCATTTGATGAACTCATCGCTCTGAAAGTAAATAGTGGCGCCGCCAAACAGAGTGATAACAGTGAGCGATACCCACAACATCATTTCCACTTTCTTGCCGCGCAACAGCAGATAAGCAATCTGGGCGAAGGTGGCTATTATGGCGACTGCCGTCGCCAGCAGGATAGGCGCCTGCAACGCTGAAGAAGCGCCTCCCGACAGAAAGCCCGAAAGGCATTGGTCTGCCAGCGATTGCGCTGCTTCGGGCCTTCCCTCGCCCCATTTGAAAATGATAAAAAAGAGAATGACCGGAAAAAGGTCGAAAAGAAATTTCATTATTTTGTCTGTTCTTGTGGCACAGGTTGCTGTTCGAAACTAAGGGCGCCTGAATTTATGCAATATCGCAAGCCGGTCGGCGGCGGACCGTCGTTAAATACATGCCCCAGATGCGCATCGCATACAGCGCATATGATTTCAGTACGTATCATGCCATATTGGAGATCAGCCCGCTCGATTACATTCTCAGGGTTGATAGCCTGAAAATAACTGGGCCAGCCGCAGCCGGAGTCGAACTTGGTATCGGATTCGAACAGGGGCGTGCCGCAACATACGCAGCGGTAAATGCCGTGTTCGTGATGATCCCAATACCTTCCTGTGAATGCGGGCTCGGTCGCGGCATGGCGGGTGATCTGGTAATCCATGGGTTTCAATTGCGCCTGCCACTCGGCATCGGATTTCTTTATTTTTTCAATCGACATTTCAATTCCTTTCTCAGGAAGAACAACTTATTTCCAGATTGCCTGCGTCATCCCGCGAGGGTTCGGCATATCCGTTATTTTCAGGCTGATCGTCAAAAGGATGTTGAAGAATTGTCAGCAGTTTCCTGACTTCTGAAAAATCCTTGCTTTGCGCCTTTTCAATGGCAATCTGGGCCATATGATTTCTTAATACATACTTAGGGTTGCAGGCATTCATCGCCGCCATGCGAGCCTCATCCTGGCTGTTCTCCTGCCGCAGCCGCTGTCGGTACAAAGCCAGCCAGGCCTCCAGGCCGGCGTGTTCCGGAAATAGTTTGCGCAACAACTCGTCGTTGACCGCGCTTTCAACTTTTATCCCGCCCAGGTGCCGAAAAAACAGTGTGAAATCGGCGCGGCTCGCCTGTAACAGGGCAAACATCGATTCTATCAGTTCGCCGTCTTCCGGCTGCCTTGACCGCAAGCCAAGCTTTGCATGTAGCAGTTCGCTCATCTTGTTAGTGAACTCAGTAGAAAAGCATGCCAGCGCCGACTGGGCATCCTCTACAGTTCCGATCAATGGGAGCAAGGCCTGGCCCAATGCATGGCAATTCCAGTGAGCCATCTGCGGCTGCATGTTGTAGGCATAGCGTCCAAGCCGGTCGCTGTGGTTGCAGATATGCTGAGAGTCGAATGCTTCCATGAAACCGAATGGACCGTAGTCGATCGTCACTCCTAAAATGGACATATTGTCAGTATTCATGACTCCGTGCATGAAGCCCACGGTCTGCCAGTGCGCTACCAGATGCGCGGTTCTTTTCGTTGCTTCCGCCAGCAATGCCTGATATGGGTTTGTCTGCTCGCGCAATTGCGGATAGTGGCGGTTGATCACGAAATCGGCCAGTACGTTCAATTCGTCGTTCCGGTCACGGTAATACCAATGCTCGAACGATCCGAAACGAACGAAGCTGGGGGCCATGCGAGTCACTACGGCCGCGGTTTCGACCGTTTCGCGTGCCACCGGCAAATCCGACCCTATCACGCACAACGCACGCGTAGTCGGAATACCCAAGCCCGCCATTGCCTCGCAGCATAGAAATTCCCGAATAGACGATCGCAGCACGGCACGGCCGTCACCCATGCGTGAGTACGGCGTCTGTCCCGAGCCTTTAAGCTGCAGCTCCATCGGCCCCGATTCAGTCTGAACTTCACCCAGCAAATGCGCGCGCCCATCCCCCAACTGCCCTGCCCATTCACCGAACTGGTGCCCTGAATAGACCGCAGCCAAAGGCAATGCTTGCGGCGGCAACCGATTCCCAGAGAAAGCATCTATGAATTCAGCCTTGGCAAAGACAGAGGGGTCCAAACCTATCAGTAAGGCTGCCGAATCGCTGGCGCATACCAGATAAGGCGAAGGCAAAGGCTCGGGATTCAGGCGCGTATAGAACGACTCCGGCAAATTGGCAAAAGAATGTACGAACGGAAAATTCTCCGGACTTAGTGCGGGGAAAGCGGAAATTCCAGAATTTTTCATAACTTTCTCACCATCCATGCTCGCGTTGAGGAGCGAAAACGGATCAGGCTCTGATTATCATTAAATTGTCCGGAATAAGGACAAAAGCCAAACAGATAGTCAGGTTCACTCGTTCGAATCGGCCTGATAGAACCTATTCTGACAGAGTTAAGAAAGTCTTGCAGAAGACGCAAACACAGGCGCGCCGGTTAGACTTACCGGTCTTTACGCTCGAAAACGGCAATTGATTCCACATGGGCCGTATGAGGAAACATATTGATCACACCAGCTTGTTTCAACACATAGCCGGTCTCATGCACCAGCACGCCGGCATCGCGCGCCAGCGTAGAAGGGCTGCACGATACATAGACTATCCGTTGCGGCTTATAGTCTTGATGGCTTTTATCCAGCCCGGCCAGTGCCTGGCACAGCGCAAGCGCGCCGTCACGCGGCGGATCGATCAGGATTTTGTCGAATTTATCCAGTGCGATCCAGCCATCCGTTGTCATCTCGAACAGATTGCGAGTATTGAAAGAGACTCTTTCTGAAAGACCGTTGATGCGGGAATTCTCCTGCGCCCGCATGGTCAGCACATCGCTGCCTTCTATTCCCACGACTTCCCGTGCCCTGGTAGCTATCGGTAATGTAAAATTCCCCAATCCGCAGAACAGATCGGCAATCCGTTCGTCTGGCTGGACGTCCAGCAGGCGCAATGCCTGCGACACAAGCACACGATTGATCTGATGGTTGACCTGGGTAAAATCGGTTGGCTTGAAAGGCATGCAAATGCCGAATTCAGGCAAGGTGTAATGTAATTGTTTGTCTGTTGGGTAAAAAAGCGCTACCGTATCGGGCCCCTTGGTCTGCAGCCACCACTGCACGCCGTATTCGTCGGCAAATACCTTGAGTCTTGCTTCGTCCGCGACGGAAAGCGGAGCCATAATGCGCAGCACGAGTGCGGTAATGCTTGCATCCTGCCCCTCTCCCATCGCGAATTCAATTTGCGGCACCTTCCCCCTGATTGAAAGCGACTCGATCAAGCCGCGCAAGGGCTCCAGCATCTCCGAAAGATGCGGCGGCAATACCTTGCAGGCTTTCATGTCGGTCACGTAGCGGGCACTCTTTTCATGGAAACCGATTATGATCCCGCCTTTTTTCGGCACATCATTAACTGAAAGACGGGCTCGATACCGGTAGCCCCAATAAGGCCCGTAAGTCGGACGCAGCATTCTTTCGGCTTTCAGTCGGCCTATATGCCAGAGATTGTCTTCAAGTACGCGCTGCTTGACCGCAACCTGCGCGGACGGTTCGAGATGCTGCATGGCGCAGCCTCCGCATATGCCGAAGTACTCGCAAGCAGGCTTGACCCGCAATGCGGATTCACGTTCAAGCGAAGTCATTCTTGCCGCTTCCCAGTTTTTCTTGATGCGGAAAGACTGAAAACCGACTCGCTCCCCCGGCAGCGCGCCTTCGACGAATATCACCTTTCCTCGTGTCCCATCTTCATTCTGCAAATGGCCGATGCCACGGCCTTCCGCGTCCAGCGACTCAATCTCAATAATAGTGTGTTGCATATATGGAAAATAATTTTTGGAGATAGGGGAATTCACGAAACCAAGCTAATCCGGAATAGGACATTCCGGATCGAAAACACGAATATCGGCTAAGCCATGCAGGATTGCGCGGCATGCCGCACATGGGCGCACTTCCGGAGAGCAGGCAACGGTCTTGCTCAGAAAGCAAACACGCCGCTAAAGGCCTCTAGCGAGACGGCAGGTACTTGGCCGGATCAACCGGCTTGCCTTGACGTCGGATTTCCAGATGAAGCTTGACCTTATCGGTGTCGCTTTTACCCATCTCCGCTATCTGTTGCCCTTTGCTGACGGTTGCACCTTCCTTGACCAGGATGGTCTTGTTATGCGCATACGCCGACACCAGGCTGTCGGTGTGTTTCACGATCACAAGATTGCCGTACCCACGTATAGCACTGGCAAAGATAACCCTGCCATCGGCAGCGGCCAGCACTTTCTGCCCCAGCGTGCCGGCAATATCGATACCTTTGCTCTTTCCTTCCTGGAACGACGCAACGATCTTGCCTTCCGCCGGCCACATCCATGCAATGCCCTCCTCTTGCTTCGCCTGAGCGGAGGTATCAGCAGAGGCGGGAACGGCCTCCGGCTTTGGGGTTGCAACCACGGCATTCTCGTGAGGATGTGCAGATGAGGAAGACGGCAAGGGTTTGACCTCGACACCCGAAGCGTTCGACACGATTGCCGTCTGCACGCCGCTCGACGGATCGGGCGGCTGTATGCGCAGCACTTGTCCTATCTTGATGTCGTTTTTGTTCGCCAGGCTGTTCCAGCCTGCAACACTACCAGGATCTTGCCTAAATCTATGTGCAATCTGGTTTAGCGTGTCGCCTTTTCTGACCGTGTAGTAACCGGGCCGCTCCTTTACCACTATTTTGACGGGACTTGCGCTCTTCGTCGCGGAGGTACGTTCAGCCACGGGAGCTTTTTGGCTCGTGGTGCTACATGCCGTAATTAGGACAACCGACAATACAACTAAAACAATTCGAATTTTTTTCATGCTCATATATTTTATCCCGGCGCCGTAAGACATGGAATGCCTTAAAGGGTGCCCGGACACAACGGTACAAAATGGCAGTCCTCCAGGCTGGAGGTCTTCCATTTTAGTTTATCCACACGCTCTATCAACTGCAAAGACTGCTGTTCATTGCCGACCGGGGCGATGAGACGGCCGCCAATCGTCAATTGCAACAATAACTCATTCGGCACTTCCATGCCAGCCGCAGCCAGAATAATGCCATCAAACGGCGCTGCTTGCGATAAACCTAGCATACCGTCTCCATAATGCAAGCGCAAATTAGGTATGCACAGCGGGCGTAGCCTGCTTTTTGCCAACTCATGCAATGCCTTTATACGCTCAATCGAATACACATCCTTGGCGACTCGCGATAAAACCGCTGCCTGATAACCGCAGCCGGTCCCGATTTCCAGCACCCGTCCCATTGGTTCTCCGGATGCGCTGTTGCGCATCGCCTCAATCATGCGCGCCACAATATAAGGACGGGATATGGTCTGCTGATGACCTATCGGCAAAGATGCGTCGATATACGCCTGACTGGACAATGCCTGTTCCACAAACAGGTGTCGCGGAATGGCTTCCATCGCGCTTAGCACCAAAGCGTCCTTGATACCTTGCTTCTCAAGTCGATCGACCATGGAGCGGCGCACTCTTATCGACACGAGCTGGCTCGAACCAGAAGCGGACCTATCCTGAGCGACAAGGGGCAAGGGATTGAGTTTGCCGGCCGGCTCTGCAGAAGCCTTTCGGTTGCCGCCGAACGAGCCGGTTTGTTGCGCGTTTCGCGTTGCCGTTTGCGGTGTTGCGACCTGATCGGAAAATTTCGCGCTTGCGCGGCGAGTTCCTGACAAATTATCGACTACGCTGGATAAAGGCAGGGGAAATTGTTTGGCCTTTTTGGTCATTCAAGACCCTTCGCGAGGTCATTGATCAATGCGGCATGCGTCAAGTCAATTTGCAGCGGAGTGATGGACACATGTCCATTCTCGACGGCATGAAAATCTGTTCCCTCGCCCGCATCCTTTGCTCTGCCTGCGGGGCCTATCCAAAATAATTCATGTCCGAATGGATCCTGCATTTTGACGACCCCTTCGGACTGGTGGCGCCTGCCGAGCCTGGTCGCAACACTGCGTTTCAGGTCTTGGTAAGGCCGGTTAGGAATATTGACGTTCATCAGGAAAGGCTTGGGCATCGAATCGTATAGGCGCTCGACCGTTTCGAGCGCGATCCTGGCGGCGCTATCCAGTTCTTTCCAATCCTTGTCCACCTGTGAAAAGGCAATGGCGGGTATACCGAACAGAAACCCTTCCGTGGCCGCCGCCACCGTCCCGGAGTAGAGCGTATCGTCGCCCATGTTCTGTCCCTGGTTGATGCCGGAGACAATCAGATCCGGTTTCCAGGTCAAAATACCGGTCAATGCAATGTGCACGCAATCCGACGGCGTTCCGTTGCAGAAATAAAAACCGTTTGCCGCTCGGGAAACCGAAAGTGGCCGTTGAAGCGTTAGGGAATTGGAGCAGGCGGAACGATTGCTGTCAGGGGCAACGACAACAATTTCCGCAATCGGCTCCAGCACTTCTGCCAGGGCAATTAAGCCAGGAGCCAGATAGCCATCGTCATTGCTGATCAGAATGCGCATGGGTAGACGTAATTATGGCAATTGGAGTTTTCTTCATGCGCCCGCAACAACATGCACCTACCACGAGTCTGTCAGAATGAACCCTAAAAACATGCAGAGCCGAACTGTAGTTCCAAGCTACGCCATTAGTCTGGCATGCTCAAAAGCTGCAATATCTGGTCAAGCTCTGCACGCACTGTATTGATATCGAAGCCGTCCGCCGTATTTTTTGTTGCAGGCTCGTTTTTTACGATATCGCCGTCGTTGGGATTCCTCGATTCGAGCCTGTTGCGCGCTCCGCTTATGGTGAACCCCTGTTCGTACAGCAACTCGCGGATGCGACGGATCAACAAGACTTCGTGATGCTGGTAATAGCGCCGGTTGCCGCGCCTCTTGACTGGTTTCAGTTGCGTGAACTCCTGCTCCCAGTAGCGCAACACGTGCGATTTGACGCCGCACAGTTCGCTGACCTCGCCAATAGTGAAATAGCGCTTTGCGGGAATCGACGGCAAAACAGGCAGTTCTGGCTTATTGACTCGTTCGTTCATCGCTTACCTAAGCAACTTGCTCAACCGGGCTGCCGCTTGCAGCATCCA
>Ga0366782_1012_pt1 | contig 40516 bp, 44 predicted proteins | sample TotcelHN113001L9_FD_207088 | JGI IMG/M metagenome (GOLD analysis project Ga0366782, IMG submission 207088) | Enriched cells from coal bed in the Powder River Basin, Montana, United States - Total cells N11 rep2 HSBNCT.N11.300.1.L9 ...
CCGGCGATCTTCGCGCTTTTCAAGCGCATAGGCCACTATCGCCGGAAGAGCCAGCGCCAGGATGGTGCCCGGCAGTCCGAGGTAGGCGCCCAGAAACGCCGCCACGGTCATTGTCAGCACGATCAGCCCGACGATCATCAGCCAGAACAGCGGGCCGGTAGGCGGCTCGGGCGGGGGCTGCTCCGGCCCGCTGACTGGCGGCGTGCCGCCCGGGGAGCGGCTTGCGCTGTCCGTGGACGCCCCGGGTAACGCTGGCCCGGCACGGTCGCGGTCGCCTTGCGGCATCTGGTTCTCGTTTCCCATGGTGCATCCTCTTCGGTGCGGCAGTCAGCAGGGCGGCGGTTCCTGCGCCTGAAGTCCCTTTAGCTTGGAATCCGGATTGGGAAAAAAGTTTAGCGTTAGCAGGCGGCAATGAATGACTGCTGTTGCATTGCATGATTGCATGCATTAAAAGCCAAGCCCGCTGCTTTGCCTTGGCGCGATATTTAATGCGTGCGCTCCCAGATCAGAGCGCCGTCCTTGAATACCTGCTTGACGCGGTGAAACGGGATGCTGCGCATTTCGCCGTCTTGACCGGCCACATCGAGCAGGAAGTGGTTGTCGGGGTCGATCGTTAGCCCGGCCAGATCGACAAGGACCAGTTTGTCCTCAACATGGTCTTCGTAGCCCAGCGTGAAGCGTCCCCGGCCAAATTCAGGATCCCACCGGATGCGGCTGAGAAGCTGGTGCAGCGGTATCATGGCGGCGTTCTCATCAATGCAGCCGGAGTCAGCTGCGCAGCAGCGAATAGCGGGTTGCGCCGTGCAGGCTGTACGGCATGGTGCGCACCGCGTCGATCATGATCCGGGCGACGAAATCGGCGGGCTCGTAGCGCGCTTCGAACAGCAGGGTTTCGTGCGCTGCCTGGCCCGATGCGCCCCTGCGCTCGATCACGATGCCATGCCCCTCGTCCTCCATGTCGGCGATGCTGCTTACCTCGAATACTTGCGTCTGCCCGTCGGCAAAGAAGGGATCGGCCAGCACCGCCTGCCGCACTTTGTCGAAATCGGCTCCCTTGTTCAATTCCAGGTAGACGTAGCGCTGCGGCACCGCTGCCGCGCCGTGCGCTTCCATGCTCATCGCATCCTTCACGCCTTCAATCTGCGACAGCGCGGCGGTATGGTGCAGGACGGCGCCTGGGCGGTTGGTCTGCGTCGTGCGGCCCTTCGGGATGAGCAGGGCAAACACGTCCTGCAATTCGGTTGCCACTCCGGGGAGCCAGCCGGCACCGACAACGGCCGCTGCGTGGTGGTTCCTGGCAACCTTGTCCAGTTCGTCGAAATAAGGCTTGAACGCCTCCGCTTCGAGGCTGGCGCATTCAACGATGGGAATGCCGTGCTGGAGGGTGTCGTGCGTAACGCCGAGCGCATCTCCCGTCGGCACGCAGATCAGCGCCACGTCGACTTGCCCCAGTTCGCTGACATGTCCGGCAACGGGCATGTTTTCCACCTGCTTGGGCAACGGCGATGCCGCGCCATCTTCTTTCAGCACCGCGCCAGCGAGGATGATGTCGTCGGATTCCCGAATTGCCCTGGCGCAGGCTTTTCCCAGCCGCCCATAGCCTATGATGGCAATGCGGGGTTTTTTCAATTGACGTCTCCGAAGCTGGTGTTGCGTATGAATGAAAACCTGAATGGAGGATAGGAAAATACCGGCGTCGCAGGTTATCGCGGATCAATCGGATTCATAAAAACAGCCAATTCGGCGGTCATGCCCGAGGAGGGAGCCCAATTGCCCAAGCCAAGCAGCAGCCTCTTTCCATGCTCCTGCGCGTGCGTGCCATGTCTCAGTCATGGCCGACCTCGATGCGGTACAGGCCGTCCCAGGGCTGCGTCCTGAACCGGACGGACAGGAACTGCTCGATGAGCCACATTACCGTCTTCGCGTGCAGGCTCACCTCGCGCACCGTCAGCCGGGAAAGGCCGTTCGCCTGCGCCGCGTAGATGAGCAACTGGTCGGCTGCGTGCACGTCCACTGCCGCGCCTGCATCCAGTTCGGCCCGCAGGGCATGGCCCGCTTCCTGTCCGATGCGTTCGGCCGGCACGCCGCGCTCGGCCACCGTCGCCGCCCCCAGTACGCCATGCCCTGTTTCCGCAGCGAGTACAATCGCGCCGCCCGTCCCGAAGGCTTCGGCTTCGCCAAGTACCTTCGCTTCTATTTGCGCAGGCCCGAAGCCGCCCAGCGCATCGTTTGCCGCAGCCGCCATGCGTTCCGGAATGTGCAGGGGAAGATGGGCCGCATGGGCGATTCCATGGATGGAAAGCAGCGGCCCCGGCGTTTCGGCTACAAGGGGCTTCAGTTCACGGCAGGGCTGCACCTCAAGCGTCACCATGCCGTTGCCCCGTGGGTAGTAGCCGTGCCGCACCGACCCGATGCGCACCTTGACGCCCATGCGGGCAAGCCATGGCAGAAAGACGAGCAGAAAATAATCCATGGGCGGCGACATCCTCAAATCGGTGCCGCCGGTGATGGCGAGCCGGACAGGGCCGTCCGCGTGCAGTGTCACGGGCAAAAGCGCCTGGAGCACCAGCACAATGCCGCCCGCGGTGCCGACATCGAACCGAAAGTCGCCGCCGGCAATGCGGCCCGGCTGGAAGCGGATCTCGGTCGATTTCAGTTCGGCTCCTTCCAGTACGCCGCCGCTGACCGCGGCAACGGATTTCAGCGCCGTCAGGTGCTGGGGCATGAGGCCCGGCTTGGCGCGCCCGGAGCGGATGTTCTTCAGGTGGATCGGACGCCCGGTGATGGCCGCAAGCGCCATGGCGTAGCGGCTCAACTGGCCGCCGCCCTCGCCATAGCTGCCGTCGATGTCAAGCCAGTCCATGCCAGCGTCTCCTTGGTCGCAACGGCCTGCAAGGCGGGTTTCGCCTGAGGCCTCTTTAGCCAATTTCTTATCGTAGCCTCAGCGCCGCTTTTTGCCTGTTGCGGGTTTTTCCTGGTCAGTTCGCCAAGTCTAAGCCAAGTATATTTAAACTTAATTTTTTAAGGATTATCAATTTTTAAGGATTATCAAATTAACTTTTGACTGGGGTTTTATCGTTTCAATATCCGATTTCGTGCCAACTTCGCTGTTCCCTGATTGGAGCGACACCATCATGCGCACTCAAAAGATATCAGCAGCGGCGGTCGCTGTTTGTTTCTCCTTAGCCGCATGCGGCGGTGGCGGGGGATCGGATAGTTCTGCGATCACGCCGACACAAGAAACTCCAACAACAACTGACAACCCGTCGCAGCCGAATACGCCCACAACCCCGACGACTCCGACGAACCCGTCAACGCAGCCAACGTTTGAAGTCGATGAGTCGGCAAGGTTCAATCGTCCGGGCGACATCGCTTTCGACAATGCAGATAATCTTTATGTAATGGATCGCGGCAATCAGGCAATCCGCAAGATAGCGGCAACCGGCGAGGTCAGCACGGTTCCCGGAAGCTATGGCGAGGCCACTAAAATGGCTACCGATCCGTCAGGGAATCTGATTGTCCTGACAGGAATCGACATCTACAGAGTAACTCCGGGCGGGAGCAGGACGTTGGTGAAAACGTACGTCGAGCAGCCGGGCAGTTACACGCCGCTTCGGATCGCCGCGGATGCCCAGGGCCGCATATACGTTTTGCTGCGTTACAGGAATATCTTCAGAGTGCAGAGGATCAATCTGGACAACACTGCGACCGATATCTATTACATCAACACGTATGGTTATGTCAGCTACCTCGCCAGCGATGCGGCAGGGAATATAGCGACCGCTGTTATACCGCCAAGCATTGCAGTTGACGGCACAGGCCAAAGCGTTATCGAGTTCGTGCCCCTGTCGGCACAGACAGCCCAGGAATCGCACTCTCCGGACACCCTCACATGGCCTGTTGATTATGCTTATGTGGCAAGCAGCCAGAATCTATCGAGCGGCGGAATGGCATTCGACGCTTCCGGCAATTTGTATGTTGCCGGAGGCGATTACGCCGCGACCTCGTCCGATCCGTATGCGATTTACGACTTCAGCAGTATCCGCATAGCCAAAGTCGCACCGGACGGATCGGTAAGTTCGCTTTTCAAGGGGTTCCCTAACGGAGACAATACGCCTCGCCAGGTAACGTCGGGCAACTACACGAGCATCGGCCTTGCCGTCAGCAAGACCGGCGATGTATACCTGTCCGATCCATTCGATCAAGCCATATACAAGATCGATTCTTCCGGGCAGGCGACGTTGTTTGCAGGTAAACCGGGAGAGGCCGGTGCTTCGGATTGAAAAGTTCAACATGGGGGTGGACTCCAATGTCTATCCGCTGCCTCATAACCACCGGGTGGCTATGTCCGGTTTGATATCAAAACGCCGGACATATTGATTTTTTCCCTGAACTTGGATAATCTCATGCCACATTACACGTTTTAGTCTATTTCTCTCTCAGAGGATTGAATGTTGGAGATTGCAGTAATCCGGTAACCAAAACACTGCTTCGGCAAGGCGTTTCGGTTATCGAGAACACAAATAATTGGCAAGCACCTGCCGGCGCTTGCTGTTTTTGCACGTTCGGATTACTGCCAATGGATTTCCAACATGAATATTTCCAAACAGGAACAACGGGTTCTTCACGTCCTCGCCAAAGGGGGCTGTATCGCGCTCGAACGCGATGATTCAAGGCGAATTACGCTTGCCGCATGCTATACCCGCGAAGGTTACGTTCTTGAAGACTGCACGCTGACGGTCTTTAAGAAACTCAGGTCTAAGCACCTGATTCATTCGAGGGACGGCAAGCCATATCGGATCAACTTGGCCGGTCTGCGTTCCGTGCGCCCGCAGCTCGACAATCGGTAACACGGTCACGACGCGCGGCGCCGCACTGTACATCGAGCCTTGCCGCGCTGTCCGCGCCCCCGGGATTCCTCCTTGGGCGCGGGCCGCTTATAAATAATCAACAAAAATAGCTGGAGTTAATAATGATCATACGAAATGAAACCAGGCCGGATATCGAAGCCATATCCGAAGTCACTGAAAACGCGTTCCGGACTCTTCCATTCAGCAGCCATACGGAACAATTCATCATCAATGCCTTGCGCGATGCCAATGCGCTCACCATTTCGCTGGTTGCGGAGGTGGACGGGCGGGTGGTTGGACACATTGCGTTCTCGCCCGTGACCATTTCCGACGGCAGCCCGAACTGGTATGGCCTCGGGCCTGTCTCCGTTCTGCCGGAATACTGGAAGCAGGGCGTCGGGAGCGCGCTTGTCAACGAGGGCTTGTCCCGATTGAAAGCGCTGGGCGCCAAAGGATGCGCCCTCGTAGGCGAACCGGCCTTCTACCGGCGGTTCGGCTTCAGGAACATCCCGGGCCTGATTTACGAGGGCATTCCACAGGAGTATTTTCTTGTCCTGCCGTTTGACGAAAAGATACCCCAAGGCTCCGTCGTGTTTCATCAAGGGTTCCAGGCAACCGCCTGACCGGCGCTCGACCGCGCTCTTTTTTCGCAAGACGCCGTGCGATAAATGAACATGTAATCATGGATCCCCCGGCTTGGCCGGGGCTTCCAGCGGATTAACCGAGCGCAATTCATTTCAATTCATAAGCTCGGCCTAAAAGCTTGGTGTCGAAGAGCCGATAAGTTATTTTGACAGGCTCGAGAAAGGGGTATTTGCTCTTGTAGTCGGCGGCGTGCTTTTGAAAGCCCGCTGTTCCTATGGTGTAGTAGCGCCATAGAACAGGTTGTTGATAGCAATCGAGCGCAAAGTTGCCGATATATACGGCTTCCCCGGCAGCCACTTTGAAAGAGCCGCCCAGAGACGAACCGTCCTTCAGGAGATTGCTGCGCTTGGCGGAAAAATAGCCGACGTCGGATACGGATCGGGCGACTTTGATCTTGAAGCCGCTTAACGCATACTCGCCCGGTTCGACAAGGATCGCATAACTGATGAATTCCGGCTTTACGAACAAGCGGTTGTTCTCCTCGACGGAAATGTCCGCGGCGGCATCATCCTTTTGCCCGGGCAGTGGCATTCTATCGAATGCAAACCCCACCAGTTGGGCATTTTCAAATCCCGCGCATTTCCACTGCCGTCCCCATTTCGCATCGAACAGCACCACGCCCTTGCTGCCGGATTTTTGCGCAAACGATTCTGCATTTGCCTCGATCGAGGTTCCGGTCTTGTCCAGCATCGTTGTTTCGGCAAAAGATGCGCCCGAAACAAGCACGCTGCCGATAAGGGAAGCCGCAACGCAGGCCGTTTTGAAAGTTCCATTCATGTGAAACCCTTCGTTTCAGACAAAATTCAGAAAAATAGCGATGGCCGATTTCTTTGCCGCACGACCCTGCTTACCAGGCATCCATGGAACGAGGGAAGATATGACAATTGACATTAACTAATCATGACTATTTATTATGATTGCATACTTGCCAGTTCGATAGCTGCGGTTGTTGTTGAATACGCACAGCGTAAGCGAGTGCGATGAGCCGGGCGGGAAGCAATGACGCAAAAACTGATCAATGACTGGCTGATGATATGGGTGACGATAGAACCCTTCAGCACGTTGGCGCTGTTCGTTTCGATCACGGCGAACATGACGCCAGGCGAGCGCAGGAAAACCGCCTTGAAGACGACGGTTTACTCGGCTGCCATTTTGCTGGCGGCGATCGTAATCGGGCAGGTCATACTGACCGCCATGAATATCAGGCTGGTTTCGTTCCAGATTGCGGGGGGCATCATCCTGTTCCTGTTCGGGTTGCAGATGATTTTTGGCGTGAATACCGGCGTCACCGCCTATCAGTCGGAAAAAAGCCATGATATCGCCGTATTCCCGCTGGCCATACCTTCTCTTGTGGGGCCGGAAGCCATCATGGCGGTGATATTGCTTACCGACAATCACATCTATCCCATCAAGACGCAGGCAGCCACTGCGCTTGCCATGTTGTCCGTCCTTTTAATTACGTACCTGATGCTGGTGCTGTCAGATCCGATCCTGCGCGTCATCGGCAAGAACGGCGCTGCCATACTGGAGCGAATCATGGGCATGATTCTTACCGCGCTGTCGGTCGAACTTGTAATGAGCGGCCTTGGCATCAGCCAATGGGTCACGGAAAATATTTAAGCCGCTTGCCTGAGCATGCCGTCGTTCGCCGCGCCGGTTTAAAGGAGGAACTATCTCTTCCGCCATCGATCTTCAATTTTAGCAAGAGCAAAAATGGTTTCGGCAGTCAAGCTGCGCCCGCAAGAATTCAGGTTCCAGCTTCTTGATTGAATTCCCGGTTCTTTTCAACCGTCATCGGTGCAATGAAGAAAGGAAAGGCCAGCATGCCAAATCCGGCGCAGGCTACTCAAGCTACTCCTTCAGCTATAAGCTGGCATGCCGAAACGACAGAGGCCGTCGCCGCAAGGCTGCAAGCGGATCCTGCATCCGGCCTAACCTCCGAGAAGGCGCAGGAGCGTCTGCATCAGTACGGGCCCAATCGGCTTATCGAAAAGCCGCGGCGATCCTTATGGCTGAAATTGTTTGACCAGTTCCGCAGCGTGATCGTGCTAGTGCTGCTGGGAACCGCCTTGCTCGCGGGCGCGGTCGGCGACCTGAAGGATGCGATCGTGATAGTGGTGGTCGTCACCCTGAACGCGCTGCTTGGCTTCTACCAGGAGCGCCGCGCCGATGCTTCGCTGCAAGCTCTGAGCAACATGCTGGCGCCTACCGCGCGCGTGCGCCGAGGCGGAACCGCCGCGTTCGTTGCAGCGGAAGAGCTGGTTCCGGGCGACGTGCTGCTGCTCGAAGCGGGCGACCGCATCTCAGCCGACGGCAGGGTGCTGAAGGCATTCTCCGCGGAGGTGGCGGAGGCGGCGCTGACCGGTGAATCGCAAGCTGTCGCGAAAGTCCCCGAGCCAGTCGCTACGCAAGCCGCGCTGACGGACCGCGCCAACATGGTCTACATGAACACGGTGGTAACGCGGGGCCGGCTCGAAGCGATGGTGGTAGAGACCGGCATGGCGACCGAGATCGGCCGCGTGGCCGAACTGCTGGCGGGAGCGCCTGAATCGCCGACCCCGCTTCAGATTCAGCTCGACCGGCTTGGCAAGCGCATGACGGCGATAGCGGGCGGCGTGACCGTCGTCATCTTCGCCATCGGCTTCTGGCGCGGCGACGGCCTGGTTGAAACGGCGATGACGGCAATTGCGCTCGCGGTCGCATCCATCCCCGAAGGGCTTCCAGCCGTGGTCACCGTCACGCTTGCGCTCGGCATGCGCCGCATGGCGCAGCGAAACGCGATCGTCAGAAAAATGTCCGCTGTCGAGACGCTCGGTTCCACCAGCGTAATCTGCACCGACAAGACCGGCACGCTCACCTTAAGCCAGATGACCGCGCGCCGGCTGTTCGCGTTAGGGAAACATTTTTCCGTCAGCGGCGAAGGCTACGCCACGCAAGGTGAAATTATCGCCGAGGAGGGGGAACCGGGCGACCTGACGGCCGTGCTGATTCCCGCCGTGCTGTGCACGGATTCACGCATTCACGAAGGCCGGCTGATCGGCGATCCGACCGAAGGCGCGCTGTTGTCGCTGGGGGCCAAATTCGGCATGAACGCGGAAGAACTTGTGCTGCGCATGCCGCGCATTGCCGAGATTCCGTTCGATTCGGCCCACAAGTTCATGGCGACCTTTCATACTGACGGCGGCATCGTGCGGATGCTGGTAAAGGGCGCGCCGGATGTGCTTCTGGCGCGCTCGGATAAGTGGCTGACTGCAGGCGGCGACGCGCCTATGGACGAGCAGGCCCGCGCCGCATTCGTGGCGGAGAATGCCGCCATGGCAAATCAGGCAATGCGAGTGATGGCGCTTGCCGGGCGCGACATTCATGTCGCCGATTTCAACCCATCCGGCGAGCTGATGCGCTGGGCCGGGGATCTGACCTTGACCGGACTGGCCGGCATTATCGACCCGCCGAGGCCGGAAGCGAAGGATGCAATCCGCGTTTGCCGTGAGGCCGGCGTTGAGGTAAAGATGATTACTGGCGACCACCCGGCCACTGCGGCCGCGATTGCGCGTGAACTGGGCCTGTCAGGCGAAGCGCACGAGGGATCGGATCTTGATGGACTGAATCGGGAACATGTTGCCGGGCTGGTTGCGCGCACGTCGGTATTCGCCCGCGTCACGCCGGAGCACAAGATGCGCATCGTCGAGTCGCTGCAGGCGCGCGGGCAGGTAGTCGCGATGACCGGCGACGGCGTCAATGACGCGCCTGCCTTGAAAACCGCCGACATCGGCATTGCCATGGGAGTCACCGGCACCGAGGTCACCAAGGAGGCGGCTGTCATGGTGCTGACCGACGACAACTTCGCCACCATCGTTGGCGCGATCAAGGAAGGCCGCATCATCTACGACAATATCGTCAAGTTCGTGAGCTTTCAGCTTTCAACCAATTTCGGTGCGATCCTGACCGTGCTGGGCGCGCCGCTGTTCGGTTTCCCTGCGCCGTTCACGGCGATCCACATCCTGTGGGTCAACATCATCATGGATGGGCCACCGGCGATGACGCTCGGCGTCGATCCGGCTCGCGACAGCATCATGCAGGAGCGTCCTCGCGCACCGGATGAAGCAATACTAAGCAGTCGGCGGCTGCTGCGCGTCGGTTTCTTCGGGCTCCTGATGGCGGTTGGCACGCTCGGAATGTATGCCTGGGGCGAGTATCACGGGGGGCATGAATACGCTATTACGCTCGCCTTTACCACCTTCGTGTTTTTTCAGTTCTTCAACATATTCAATGCCCGCGCTGAGCGGCAGACTGCCTTCAACCATCAGTTCTTCGCCAACGGCAAGCTCTGGCTCTCTTTGCTTGCCGTGCTGGTGCTCCAGGTGGTCGTGGTCGAATGGAGCGTGGCGCAGCCGGTTTTCGACACCATAGGGCTGGATCTCGTCGACTGGGGACTGGCGGTCGCGGTTGCCTCGAGCGTGCTGGCGCTGGAGGAAATGCGCAAGCTTACGTTGCGCTTCAGAAGCGACGCATGACGCGCTGCCTCTCATTGCTGATCTGGCTTGGGCTGTTCAGCTATTGCCCTAACCGCACAGCCCGTGACCGGCTCCCGGCTAGGGCAATCGTTCCAGCTAATTCTCCTGCCCGATCTGCTTCATGAACTCGCCGTTGTCCCAGAACAGGTATTCCTCGAACATGGCTCCTTGCTTGTTCCAGTGGCCGATAGTTCCCATCGGAATGCGGTAGGACTTTCCTGTCGGCTGGATGGTCTTGCCGTCCGGGGTGACCAACGGCTTGGTGAAGGTGCCCTCAAGCCAGTCGGTCACTGCCGTCCATTGGCCGTCTGCGGTGCCGAAGCGGACCGGGTGCTCCACGATCCGGTTATCCGGAGCGAACGTAAACATCACCTTCAGGTCTTCGATGTGCTTTTCTATGCCGCGGGTCTTGTGGCCGTCGGGCCATTGCACAACGACGTCCTTCGTGTGGCTCTTGTGCAGGTCCTGCCACTGCTGGCCGGTGTAGACGCGGAAGTCGAGGTCATCGAAGTTTGCCAGGTTCTTGGCAAGTTCTGGAGGAATTCCCTTGATTTTCGGGGCGGGCGCGCCTGCCTTGGTTCCGGGCCATTGGTTCGGATCGGCTGCACTGGCGGGAGCGGCTCCGATCAGCAGGGTGCTGACGAAGCTTACGCCGAGCGCAAGCGCGGTCATGCGGGTTCGCTTCATCATCACGTACTCCTTTTGTCAGTTGGGATTGCTCATTCTAGTTCCCAACGTGGCGTCTGATCATGATGAATCGAAGCGAATGCGCTATGTGCTGATCTCGGTCAAAAGCAAGGCATTGGCGGTGCAATGTTGAAATTGATGGAAACTTTGAACCTGTATGCAGGATTACAGGATTTGGCAGTTATCTGACGGATTGACCATTCGGTTCATCGCCGGTCTTTCCTGCTCTCGCGTCTTGCATGAATTATTTGATTTCGATCAGCGTTCATTTCCATGCAGGACATAGCCTGATAACTCTTTTTGGGCCGCAGCACCAGATGGCCGGGCCGCATCTAATGGCATTCTCTTTACGATGCCTGCGCTGCGCCGGTAATTTCACGCAAGGCACATGCTGCGCTGCATTCAAATGCCACGACAAATGGAGGACATCATATGAAAATGCTGCTTACGGCTGAATTCCCGCCTGAACCTTTCAATTCCCTCGTCAGGGACGGCAAGGTGGGCGAAATCATTGGACGCATCCTCGACGCAATCAAGCCGGAGACAGCCTACTTCACGGAGCTGGACGGCAAACGCGGCGGAATTTTCATCATCGATATAAAGTCCCCATCGGATATACCCGCCTTTGCCGAGCCATTTTTTCTACACTTCGAGGCCAGTTGCAAATTCCGTACTTTGATGAGTCCGGAAGATCTGCAAAAGGCCGGCCTGGAGGCGCTCGGCAAGAGATGGGCGTGACGTTCGCCTGGTAATGCGATCGGGCGGAAAGGGCATTCAAGGCCGGGCTGGCGGAGTTCGAGCCGGACGGTTTCCAATGGCGGCAAGTTGAATCAGTTACCGCGTTCGATGCGCGGCGGGCATTCGGAATTGACGGCTTCCGGGCCATCTTGGGCCTCTATCCACGGAATAACGCGCTGTTCTCCTGGATGACAACGGCCTGGTTATGCTTCTCGTCTTTTGCGGCATAGACAAGCGTGGCGTTGCCCTTGTCCAGTTCCTGCTTCAAGAGCCGGACTTGTTCGCTGTTGCCCTTGAGTTCAGCGAGATACTTTTCCTTGAATTCGTCCCACTTGCCTGGATCGTGGTTGAACCATTTACGCAGCTCCGCGCTGGGGGCGATGTCTTTGAGCCACAGATCGATGCTCGCCTTTTCCTTTGTCAGGCCGCGCGGCCAGATCCTGTCCACGAGGATGCGCCGTCCGTCATTCTTGTCCGGCTGTTCGTACACCCTTTTTATTCTGATTTTCAAGGTTTTCCCCATCCTTCGGATGCGATGCATGACAGATTGGAGCCCGCTTTCGGCCTCTGGCTGAAATTTTGCCGTGAACGATTGTTACGGCCTTAATAAACGTCAGCTTTTATTCACGCAGCGAACAAAGCCGCTTGCTTATAGCTTTCCGAAACGGATTCCGGCGATATCCATCATTACTCATCGCCCGGACGATAGCGCAGCGCTTCGACCAGCATGCCGAGGACACGCGAAGATTGCCTGCGGTTAGGGTATACAGGTGGTAGCCCGGAAAAGAAGGGCTCCAGTCTTCAAGCACCCGCGTGCGGGCCGGCATTCCCGCTCCATGGCTGAAGGGCGGCAGTTCTTGCAGGCGGGCGTTTGAGGCCGGACAGACGGAGCTGAGGCAGACGGTTTCCTATGGCAGGGCAGTGGGATCAATGCCTGCTATCGGGCAAAGCGGTCGGGATCATGAAATGAAGCCGGCGCGGTTCACCGCAATAAGCAAGGGCGCGGCAAGTTTGCCATGCTGCATCCTTCAGCCGCATCTCCCGTAATTCGTCATCGGGGCATGTTCTTCGTAATAAGCGGAAAGCCTGGTGATTTCTTCCTGTGTCCTGCAGTGCTTCAAGAGCATGTCAGTCTCGCCCATGGTCAAATTGCGGCCTTGCTGCATGACTTTCCCGCAATACGACTTGACCGCCTCGCTGCTGGCGCTTTCCCAATAGGCTTGCGCGCTTACGGGGTGAACCTCGGACAGCCGTATAAAGCCAAAAATGGTTTTCACCAGTTTCCAGGCCAGGACGGCGGCGAGAAAACCCAACCCCATCAGGCTGTATTCAAGGGCGGATTGCCCGTCGGGATAGTTGCCCCAAAATCTTGCATACGCGATGATGCCCGACAGGACGGTTGCAATCAGAACTGGCAATACAACCAGCAGTAATTTTTTCTGGCGCTTGCGGGCCGGTACGAGAACTTCAGGAAGCGGCGGTTCTGTATGAAGCTGGAATTCGATTTGCACAATTGACTCGCATTGTCAGGAGGTAATAGTGATTGAAAATATAGCATGATTATCGAGATTCAATCCTGAATCGCCGAATCAATGATGAGACGGCTTGAACGTCGCCAGAGCTACCGGAGCCGGGACGATTCACTTTCAAATTGGATTTATTCAGCTAGTGAAACAATTTGATTCAAGAGCGCGCAGGCATTCTCAAAAACTTCTTCGGATGCCTTTTTCCAAGGATGGGGGCGTGCATTTCCAAGCCTCCAGTCAAAGCTCTTGGGTTGATGCGCCAATATGTAGCTGACCTTTTTCTTTTCACCGACGAACTTCACGGCAAACGGATTCGTTTCGTTAGACTCGGCCGTAGTCATTGGCAAGCCAATGACTATTCTTGTTCGGTCATTAAAAACCTTGGGCGACAACACAAGCAAGGGATGGACATCTTTCATCTCGCGCCCTACCTGTGGATTGAAATCAATCCAGATAATGTCGCCTCGCTCGGGAACCCAACTCTTGCTGACCATTAAAGCACCTCAGCGCCGATTGGCCCGGAAGACATTACTTCACCGCCATGCACCTCAGGATCAAAAGCGGCCAGTCTTTGTTCCAGAGACAGTTTTTGCGGTCCCTTGCTCCGAACGACCAGCGTGGAATCTTCAATAGAGACTTCCACCGGCTGCCCAACTGAGAAATGGACTTTACGCGCAAGCGCTGCGGGAATGCGGATGGCCAGGCTATTTCCCCATTGCTGCACTGTTTGGTTTGCTGTCTTGCTCATAGGTTTCTCCAATGTAGATACAAGTATATACGTAAATAGGATTTGTATAAACATGTATCTACATTTTAAAGGAAAATCAAAGTGCGAAAAACGGTCATTCCCGAGATATGCCGCAAGAGCGGGCGCAACGTTTTTTACTGGCCTGTTTGCGGCCAAAATGCGATCTAAAAACAGCCGTATTTATCCATAAAGTTCGATAGACTATATTTTTCTCAAACCGGCCTTATCAAACAAGGCCGGGGCCGGCCCCGGCCTTGTATTGTGGAAATACGCCGCAGCGGATAAACTGTTATTGCTTTTCGCCCACAGAACTACGGCGCTCCGTCTTTTGGCTTGCGCGAGAATCTGTCCCGATCAACTTGCAGAGTCGACCCCGACAGGAGAAATCCGAAAGCGCCATGCCCCATTCCGCGGCAAACCTGAAGAATTCCCCGTCGGCCGAATCCGGCGCGCCTCGTCCCGTGCTCGGCTTGCGCCAAGCCGTTGCCCTCATTGTCGGCGTGGTTATCGGCGCGGGCATATTCAAGGCGCCCGCGGTCGTGGCCGGCATGACGGGCGATACCGCGTGGATGTTCGGCGCATGGATCCTTGGCGGCGTCGTTTCGCTGGTCGGCGCGCTCTGCTACGCCGAACTGGCAACCGCCTATGCGCATGCCGGCGGCGACTACCATTTCCTGCACCGCGCCTATGGCCGCTCGGTCTCCTTCCTGTTCGGCTGGGCGCGCCTTTCTGTCATCACGACCGGCTCCATTGCGCTTCTTTCATTCGTATTCGGCGATTACATGAACCAGGTGCTGCCGCTCGACCTGTTCGGCGCCGGGTCAGGCGCCATCGTCTATGCGGTCGCGGTAATCCTGATCCTGTCCTGGGCCAACCTGCGCCATATCCATACCGGCATGGCGACCCAGACCTGGTTTACCGTGCTCGAAGTCGCTGGGCTGCTGCTGATCGTCGTCGCCGCCGTCCTGCTGTTCGGCATCGAACCGGCCACCATTGCTCCGGCCGCGTCGCCGGGCGCCGCATCGGGTACCGCGCCGAGCGCTTCCGCCTTCGGGCTGGCGATGGTGTTCGTGCTGCTTACCTACGGCGGCTGGAACGAGGCCGCCTACATCAGCGCCGAAATGAAGGGCGGCAGCCGCAGCATGGTGAAGGCGCTCACGGTTTCGATCCTGGTCATCACCGGGCTTTACCTGCTGGTCACATGGGCCTTCTGGAAAGGGCTGGGGCTTGCGGGCATGGCCGGTTCCGACGCGATTGCGGCCGATTTGATGCGCATTGTCTTCGGCCCCGTCGGCGAGAAAATCATTTCGGTGCTGGTCGCCGTTTCGTCGCTCACTTCCATCAATGCGACCATGATCGTCGGCGCGCGCACCAGCTACGCCATGGGCCGCGACTGGCCCGTCCTGCGCAAGCTGGGTATATGGGATGCAGAGCGCGGCACCCCGGTGAATGCGATCCTGATGCAGTGCGCGGCCTCGCTGCTGCTAGTCGTGGCGGGCGCGCTGATCGGCGGCGGGTTCAAGTCGATGGTGGAATTCACCGCTCCGGTTTTCTGGCTGTTTTTCCTGCTCTCCGGCATTTCGCTGTTCGTTCTGCGGATTCGGGAACCGTCGACGCCGCGCCCGTTCAAGGTGCCGCTATACCCGCTGCTGCCGCTGGCGTTCTGCGCAACCTGCGCCTATATGCTGTGGTCGAGCCTGTCTTACGTTTACGACCAGTCGCTGGGCGGCGTCAACGCGGCCTGGATCGGGGTCGCGGTGCTGGCGTTCGGCGTTGTCCTTCTCTTGCTGATGCGCCGTATCAACCCGGGGCAGGGGCATTTTGCCGTTTCTCCCCAACTTTCCAAGGATAGCTTATGAGTTCGCCGCTGCGCGCCGGGCGCACGATGGTCACTCTGTTCATCGTCTCCCTCTTGCTGTCGTTGCTCGTGCTCGTGGCGGGCACCGCGCCGCTCGGGCTGGACGAACTGTTCGGCCCCAAGCTGGATGCGGGCTTCATCACTACCAGCCCCGAACTGGTGGACGGCATGCTCAAGCTGGCAAAGGTCGGCAAGGACGACATGGTGTACGACCTCGGCTGCGGCGACGGCCGGATCGTGATCGCCGCCGCCAAAAACCATGGCGCAAAGGGGATTGGCATCGACCTGAACCCGAAGCGCATCGCCGAGGCGCGAGAAGCAGCAAAAGCTGCCGGTGTCGAAGGCCGCGTCCGGTTCGAGACCGGCGACATCTTCAAGGATGACTTTTCGGATGCCACCGTCGTCGCGCTTTACCTGCCGCTCGAAGTCAACCGCAGGCTGCGCCCGCAGTTGTGGAAGCAGCTCAAGGTCGGCACGCGCGTGGTGTCGAATGAAAATGACATGGGGCCGGAATGGCCGGTGGAAAAGACCGAGCGCGTCGGCGACACGCCGATTCATTACTGGACCATTCGGGAAGAACACAAGAAAGCCGCAACCTGAGCCGGAAAACCGGCACGGGGCCTGTCCATACAATTTTACAAGGAAGACTCATGCGTTCGTCGCCGCGTTTCTGGACTATAGGGGCCGCCCTGTTATTGCTCTTTCTCGTGCTGTCCTACCTTGTCCTTGCGACAGCCAATTTGCGCTTCAAGGCTGACGAACTGTTCGGCCCCAAGCTGGACGCGGGCTTCATCACCACCAGTCCCGAACTGGTGGACGGCATGCTCAAGCTGGCAAAGGTCGGCAAGGACGACATGGTGTACGACCTCGGCTGCGGCGACGGCCGGATCGTGATCGCCGCCGCCAAAAACCATGGCGCAAAGGGGATTGGCATCGACCTGAACCCGAAGCGCATCGCCGAAGCGCGTGAAGCCGCAAAAGCTGCCGGTGTCGAAGACCGCGTCCGGTTCGAGACCGGCGACATCTTCAAGGATGACTTTTCGGACGCCACCGTCGTCGCGCTTTACCTGCCGGACGACCTCAACCGCAGGCTGCGGCCCCAGCTATGGAGGCAGCTCAAGGTCGGCACGCGCGTGGTGTCGAACGAATCCGACATGGGGAAGGAATGGCTCCCCGAAAAGACCGAATATATCGGCGGCAAGCCGATCCACTACTGGACCATCCGGGAAGAGCACAAGAAGGCCGCAACCTGAGCCGGAAAACCGGCGCGAGCAGCCGCTTTTGACCTGTAGCCAACCTTGCCCAACCTTAGCGCCGAAACCGAAATATTGTTATAAGAACAATATATTTCTGATTTTGCAAGTGCGTTGGTTATAATATTGACAATAAGAAATATTGTAATCAGTCACCCACACGCCGGCAGTCTTTCATGAGCACTGCGTATAAGGAGCTTATTGTGAAGAACCAAAACGGTTTTACCCTGATCGAATTAGTGATTGTTATCGTGCTTCTTGGGACTTTGGCGGCAGTGGCGCTCCCGAAGTTCGTCAATCTGAACACGGACGCCCGCATTGCGTCCGTGAGGGCGCTGGCCGGGGCAGTGGATTCCGCTTCGGATATGGTGCATGCGCACGTGCTGGTGACTGGTTCGACCACTTCGGTTGCTGTAGAGGGAGGAGTCGTGTATCTGGCGAATGGCTATCCGGCGGCTACTGCCAATGGTATTGCCGCAGCTCTGAAGTCGACCGACAACTATTCGATAACTGCAGGGACAAACAAATACACGTGGGAGCATAACGGCGCAACTACCCCTGCTAGTTGCAGTGTGGCCTACGTTGCTTCGACGGCGGCAGGCAGTCCTCCTACAGTATCCTCCACGACAATCGGCTGCTGAATGGCGGGCTGACGGCAGCGGCATCCGCTTCGCCTGATGTTTCCGGCAACATGCGGCTTTCTCCTTTGCGGACGGTCTGAACGACTCCTGAGCCGAAGCGAATCAGGGAGACTCCCGGTATTTTCCCTCGGCCCGATTCAGTCGTGCCACAACTTATAGGCGATGAAGATGCTGACGGCCTGCATGCAGAGCATCAGCGCCACGCAGCCGGCCCAGCCGGCCGACGCCCAAAGGTAGCCGGGCAGCGACGAGCCGGCAAACCCGCCGAGGTAATAAAAAGTCACGTACAGGCCGGCCGCGGAGGAGCGCGCCGCGCGCGCGGCCTTGCCGACGTGGCCGGACGGCGCCGACTGGCAGGCGAATACCCCGGTCGCTTCCAGCGCCAGCCCGGCGATGACCGCAGGCAGGTAGGGAACCAGCGTCAGCAGCAAGCCGCATGCTGACAGCGCGACAGCCAGCATCAGCGTCCGGCGAAAGCCGATGCGGTCAAGGATGCGCCCGGCGACCGGCGTAACCGCAGCGCCGATCAGGTACACGGAAAAGATCGACGCCAGCGCGGCGGTGCCGAGGAAAAAAGGCGCGTCCGCTAGGTAAAAATTCACATAGGTGAATGTGCCGACCAGGCTGAACAGGACGTTGAACCCCACTGCGAACGTTGCCAGCAGTTGGGGATTGCCAAGATGCCCGCGCATCGACCGGAGGGCCGCGGCCGCATTGCCTTGCGGGACGAACTTCGTGTCGCGCGGCAGCAGCCGCCACGCAATCGCGACGGTAAGCAGCGAGAGGACGCCGAGAATCACGAAAGCCGGACGCCAGCCCCAATCGTGGGCCACCAGGCCGGCGGTGAAGCGCCCGACAAAACCGCCGACCACCGTGCCGGTGACATAGGTTGCCATCGACGCGCCAAGTGTTTCGGGCGGCGATTCCTCGGCGATTTAAGCGATGGCGGCCGCGATGATCGCCGGAACGAACAGCCCCTGGAGAAAACGCCAGAAAATGATCTGGTTCAGGTCGGCCGCCGTCGCCACCAGGACGGTCGGCAGCGCCAGCCCCAGCAGCGATGCGACGATGACACGCTTGCGGCCCAGCGCGTCAGCCAGCAGGCCCGCCAGCGGCGCCATCAGGGCGACCGCCAGCACCGGCCCGCTGACGGTCAGGCTGACCATCAACTCGGAGGCGTTGTAGATCTGGCGTAATTCCGGCAGCAGCGGCTGAGTGGCGTACAGGGACAGGAAGGCGCCGAAACCCGTTGTAAACAAGGCGATATGGGTGCCCAGCCTGCGGCGAGCAGCCGCCCGGTTCCTTCTTTCTGCCGCTAATGCGGATTTTTTGTTTTCCGGCATGGCATGCCGCTGCGCCCATGCATGCTCGAAAGCATGCGGACAGCGACCTTCTTCTCAAGGGTTCAAAGACGGGATATACGCTTTCAGCAGTATAAACCCCGCGAATGGGCGGAAGCATCAGGCCGGGGCTGTTTTTTGCATTGCCGATGAATCCCGGCCCCGTTCAAATCTCTAAATTCATTAAACCGGCTTCGCCCGGGTTGGCGCTCGAACCATGTAACTCCGAGCGCGGTAATGTCATACAAAATGTAGCGCCTGTGTCGCAAAGCCTGCATAAAAGCCGTCTGTTCCGGCTTGCCTGGTCATGAATTCGTGCGGATTTGCATGGCACAGCTTTTGCGATACATAGACAGCATGCATACGCACGTTCATCGTCACTTATCGATGTCATTCTGGAGAACCAATGAGCAATGACTGCAACTGCAATAAAACCGACCGCTACGTCAGCTTCGCAGGCATCGACTGCATGGGCCAGGCGCTTCGGGTCATGGAATGCATAGAACGGCATCGGGCCATTCCCGGCCACAACAATGCGTTCTGGGACTACTTCATGAAGAAACGCGACGGCGTGGCCGGGCAGCAGCCCGACGACTTGCTGCTGATCCATTCCAATCTGGGCCAGATACGCGAACTGTTCGAGACCTGGGACGACGAGGATGCGTTGAAGCTGTTGGCGCAACTGGAAGAGGAGTGCTGCTGATCACTATCCGCAGTTGCGGCCGAGGCGGTTTTCATTGCTGTTTGCGCCATGGAGCCGGTCACGAATTTTGATAGCGCTATCAAGCGCATTCGCTTGTCGTTCCCGCTTGCGATGGCGAAAACGGGATTCGCGCGGTAGGTGAGGGCGGAAGATTCAAGGTGGACAAAGGGGGATGGCGGGTGTAAAATTTCACTCTTGTTGGGTTGTTAGCTCAGTTGGTAGAGCAGCGGACTCTTAATCCGTAGGTCGAGTGTTCGAGCCACTCACAGCCCACCACAGAATTCAAGGGGTTAGCTTAGGCTAGCCCCTTTTCTATTTCTGCTTCCATCGCCGGCGCGGTCGGCAATCACGGAATCGAGCCACGCCTCGGCCTGCCTTATCCCTCTATTCTTGTATTAAGTTGCGCGGCGCATTGCTGCCTGTCTGAACGTTCTGATTTCTAAATATCGCTTTAGATTCATTGCAGTACATTCATGTATTCATTCTTTACATGAGCTACTTTATTGAGGCGCGCTACGGCAGGCAGGCGCCGGGGCTACCACATCAGGTCGTCCGGGATCTGGAAGGCGGCATAGGGGTCGTCCGCGTCGATCTCGGCGCTGGCCTTGTTCACCCGCACCACCAGCGAGGCATCGCGCTCGGCGATCTTGTCGGCGATAATCCTGGGCACCAATTCGGCGCTGCCGCCCTGACAGACGATAACCAGGCGCCCGGCCATTAAGTGCGCCTGGACAGCGGCCGACACGTACATGCATTCGATCTTGTTGTCGTGGGTGAAATGGTAGGCAATGTCGCCTACGCCCTTGCTCTGGCGATTCTTCTGAACCATCTGGGCAATTTGCGCCGTGATCGCCTTTTGTGTAGCGGCCGCATCGCGCTGGGCATTGAGTTCGCGGGCCCGTTCGGCATTCTTGCGTTGCGTATCGAGCGCGGCCAGCCGCGCTTCATCGACGCTCTGCGTGCCGGTCCGGCGTTCGACCTTCTTCTGCTTGCTCTTGTCCTGGTTGGCCTGTTTGACCTTGTTTTTGTCGACCAGGCCGGCTTTCAAAAGCTGCTCTTGCAAAGAAACCATGTGCTGCTCCGTAAATAGGATCCTCGGCCCGGGAACGGCGCCGGCCAGTGGAAAGACGATAGCATAGCAAAATTGTCGCCTCCGCAGATTCTCGTATTCGCATCAGAGGCTTGAAAATGAAATCCGCAAGGGCATCAATCCGCTCCCAACCGCTCACAGGGCGTCCGGTTGATCGGAGCAAATCCGGTTCATTGATTTTTGTCTCAACCGGACTGTTCATCCCGGGCTAGAGTCCTGTCGTTAGTATCCGTTTTTATCCGTTACATCCGTAACTATCCATACTCTGCCGGAGGCGCGATATGGCATATTCGAGGGTTCTTTTTGAGGGGCAGATAGGTTCGCGCTTTTTCAAAGTCTTAAGAGGCCGCAACAAGTCGTTGACCCTGGTAGTTGCCGATGCCGGGGATATGCGCAAAACGCTGAACATATCCTTCCTGCCCAAAGAATACAGAAAATGGCTCCTGCTCATGACCATCTTAAGCCAGGCCGAGGCTGAAATAATCATCCCGCACATAGCGGAGCGCGGTCTGCTTCTTTAGAGGGGGCTGTTACTGGACAATATCCGGCTTATGTCCGCCAGAGCAAACAAAAAGACCTGTTCATCGCCCCGCCGCGCTGCGAAGCGAATTGCGGATTTAAAGAGACATTGAACGCATGTGCTTGTTTGCTGATAAGGATCAAGCTTCTCGTGCAGCGCAATACGCTGCTGTTGAGTTTTTCGAGGATCGCGCGGCGTTTCGCATGCTATGTTTTTTCGAGCCCGGCATTGGCCTTTTTACCAGAAATTGCCGCCGATGCTCGCCACGCGTATCCACGAGCGACAATTTGCGTTTGGCGCCAGTCCCATTAACCAGCTAATCGAGGAGAGTATATATGCGCAGATTCATCATGATTGTTCTTGCCGGTCTTTTTGCCACCAGCGCTTTTGCGGCTGATTCGGACTGCAATGCAAGGGCCGCCGAGAGAAAACTTTCGGGTGCGGCAAAGACCAGTTTCCTGAAGAAATGCGAAAGCGATGCAATAACGGCTGACATACAGAAGAGCTGCGACGTGCAGGCGTCGGACAAGAAACTGGCAGGAGCGGCAAAGACGATCTTTTTGAAGAAATGCGAGAGCGACGCCAAAGCCGCAACGCCGAAAAGCTGCGACATGCAGGCAGCGGACAAGAAGCTGGCAGGCGCCGCCAAGTCCAGCTTTATGAAGAAATGCGAAACTGACGCCAAGGTTTCAGAGGCTCAAAAGAGCTGTGACATGCAGGCGGCTGACAAGAAATTGTCGGGCGCGGCAAAAAGCAGTTTTACCAAGAAGTGCGTTGCCGGCGCGGTCAAGTAAATGCGCGAGCCCGGCTCGGCTGGACATTTCCGCCAGCCAGCTGGGTTTCAAGAATCGTTGCGGCTTCGCGGGTGACGCGTCAGGCGCTTGCCGCGCCTTCATACGCTTTGCGCAGCACCTCGATATCCAGTTTTTTGGAGTCGTATACGGCAATCGACACGCGGCTCGATTTTTCCGTGTCCGGGTCTGCCAGCCAGTCATCGAGTTGGGCGGGGGCTACTTGCCATGAAACGCCGAACCGGTCTTTAAGCCAGCCGCATACCTCTTTCTCTCCACCCTCCGACAGTTTTTCCCAAAAGTAGTCGATTTCATCTTGCGTCCGGCAGCGGACGTAGAGCGATATGGCCTGACTGAAGCTGAAATAGGGCCCTCCGTTTCCCGCATAGTATTCATTTCCATCCAATATGAACTTGATCACTTTCACGGTGCCGGCCGGCCCGGGCCTGGACTCTTCAGGAAGTCGCGACAACGCCTTCATCTCGTTTTCGCTGTAGCGGCTGATGCTCACTATGCTGGAATTGTCGAAGACGGATGTGTAGAACCGAACCGCCTGTTCGGCCTGGTCCTTGAAGAAAAGAAATGTTGAAATCCTTTTGCTGTATGGTCCCATTGCGATCTCCCGGTTATGCATGGCTTATCTTTCGTATCGTAATTGCATGTCCGGGAGGAGCATTGCGATAGGACAGGGTCTTTGGTTCGTCCATGCATGGCGAAGCGAAGCGAGGCGCGGCGCAGGCATGCATATAGCCCGCTTTTGCTGTTCAATAAGCAGATGGTTGAAAAGCAAGATAAGCCGGCTCTGCCTTGCTTGCTTCCCGACGGTAGCACGATGCGTTGCCGGCGCCTGCCCGCCCCGGGAAGCGGAAACGCTGCAGGTCAGGCAACGTCGATGTGATCGGGCGGCAAGCCGGCCTGATGCCGCGCATGCATGGCCGCGTAGGCCGATTCCAGGTGCCGCGTATAAAGCGGCGTATCGAAAAGAGGCGCCGTGTCGCGATGAGCGGCCAGTTTCCGCCTGATTTCCAGGAGGCTGGCCGGATTCCCTGCCAGGTCGACGGCTCGCTGCACATAGTCTTCCTGCGAATGCGCGATTAGTTCCGGCAGGCGGATGGCATTGAGCAGGCTCGCCGCCACCCTACTTGCGAAAGATTCTCCCGGGCAAGTCAGAACCGGCAAACCGGCCCACAGGGCGTCGCTGGCGGTGGTGTGGGCATTGTACGGAAGCGTGTCCAGGAACAAGTCGGCGGCGCGATGGCGCGCAAGATGCTCCGGCAGGCTCATGTGTCCGGCAAAAACCAGCCGGTCGGCCGATACGCCTCTTTTGACCGCCTCGTTGCGAAGATTTTCGGCTGCGATCGGGCAGCTCGCCAATAGCCACAGCACGCTGCCGCTTGTTTCCCTCAGGATGTTCATCCAGCCGTCGAACGTCTTCGGCGTGACCTTGTGGTGGCCGTTGAAGCAGCAATACACGAACCCATCCTTCGGCAGGCCCAGCTCTTCGCGCGAGAACTGCCGGTCGGCTATTTTCCGCTGCCGATCGTTCGGCTGGTACGTGTCCGGCAGGCAGACGATCTTTTCGGAATAATGCTGCCGGCTGTCGGGCGGTACGAGCGTCTTGTCGGCGACGAGGTAATCGATGTACGCCGCGCCGAGCGTGCCCGGGTAGGCCAGATAGCTGACCTGGACCGGCGCGGCCCGGCAGGCGAATATGCCGGTGCGGTGTTCGGTCTGGTATCCCTGCACGTCAACCGCTATGTCGATCCCGCGCTCCCGCGCGAGTTGCGCGATTTCCCGGTCTGTCTTGTCCCGGACGTCGATAAAGTCGTCAAAGGCCGACAACAGACGGCTGCGCATCGCGTCATTCGCGTCCGGCCCGAACGAGAAGGCGATCGCTTCAAACCGGCTGCGGTCATGCAGTTCGATCACTTCGGCCATCAGGATCGCGCTCGCGTGGTTCTGGAAGTCGCGCGAGAAATAGCCGATGCGAATCTTGTCCCGCGCAGGGCGCCTTGGTATTTCTCCCAGCGACGGGTCGAAGGAGAAATTCCGGGCGTAGACGGCGGCGGCTTTTTTTTGCAGCGACGGCGAGTCTTCAACGCAGAGCACGTCAAACGGGGCGGCTGCGTTCTTGCCGAGGCTGATCTTGTTTTGAAGCGCGGCAAGCTCGGACTCGGCTTCATTCCAGTCGCAAATCGCCATCCGCGTGCTTAGCAGGTTGCCGTAAAGAAAAGGATGATCCGGGTCGAGCAGAAGCGCCTGGTCGTAGTGCGCCAGGGCTTCCGCGCGGCGCTTCAACTGATTCAGGATGTTTCCCTTTTTATACCAGGCGGCGGCATCGCCGGGCCGGAGCGAAATGGCGCGTTCGTAATGCGCCAGGGCTTCGTCGTAGCGCTTGAGGCAACTGAGCGCGTCGCCATTGTTCGACCATGCGCCGGGGTGCGAGGGATCGATGGCCAGGGCCCGATCGAAACAGGACACGGCTTCTTCATTGCGGTTGAGCCTGGCAAGCAAAGCGCCTCGGTTGATCAGCGCCTGGACGAAGTCGGGCCTGATCCGGAGCGCGTTTTCGTAGCAGGCCAGGGCTTCGGAGCAGCGCTCCAGGTTAGCCAGGCTTTTGCCGTAATTCAGCCAGGCATCCTGATTGCCTGGCGCCAGTTGAACGGCCTTGTCATGGTGCGGCAGCGCGTCGCGGTCGTTTCCAGAATCGGAGAGGACGGTTGCCAAGTTAAAACGCGCCACGCCGCTGTCGGGATTGACCGCAACCGCCTTCCCGAACGATTCCGCGGCCTGCTCGCGCTTGCCCTGCATGACATCCACGACACCCATGACGAGCAGCGCGTCAAAGTTGCCCGGTTCGTCCTGAAGCACGCTTTGCAGCAACGTTTCCGCATTCGCCAAATCGCCGTTGTGAAAGTGGGCAATAGCTGAACGCGTAAGGGAATTCATGGCAACTCCAGGGATTGTCAATTGCGTAACTTAATTCTATTTACGCAAATCCTATCGCTTTCCGGGAACGAACTCAATGGTGTTCGTTCCGTTTGGCCTGCCGTCGGCGCTTTCCCGGCAGAACGGCTGTCGCAAATGATCGACGGACGTTCGCGCATCAGTAGTTTCCCATGGAGTAATGATCGTAGCCTGCTTCGATGTGGAGGCGCGCCGTGACGGCTTCCGCCGTGAGCGGACGATAGAAGTGGAAGCCCTGATAAACCGGACAACCTTGCGCAGCCAGAAACGATAACTGCTCCGGATGCTCGACGCCTTCGGCCAGCACATCCAGCCTGAGCGAGTGGGCCATCGCGATGATGGTGGAAACGATCTTGGCATTCTCGGAGTCGTGCGGCAGGTCGTGCAGGAAAACCTTGTCGATCTTCAGTTCATCCACGGGAAGCAGCTTGAGTTTTGACAGCGACGAGTGGCCGGTGCCGAAATCGTCCAGCGATATCCTGACGCCCATGTCTTTCAGCGCCTTCAGCACGGATATGGCGCGCGTCTCGTGTTCCATGATGGCGCTCTCGGTGACTTCAACCGTCAGGCTCGGCGGCGCGAGCCGGCTATTCCTCAGCGCGGCGGCGACGGAGTCGATCAATTCCGGCCGCAGTTGCCGGGCGGAGACGTTGACTGCGATCTGCAGGTCGGGCAGGCCGAGTTTTTTCCATCTCTGCGCTTGCTGGCAGGCATTTTCCAGTACCCAGTCGCCTATCGGGACGATGAGTCCGGTTTCTTCCGCGAACGGAATGAACTGGTCCGGCGCAGCCAGCTTGCCGTCCGGGCGCTGCCAGCGCAGCAGGGCCTCGACGCCGATGATGTGCCCGTACTGGTCTACCTGCGGCTGGTAATGCAGCACGAACTCCCTGTTTTCGAGCGCGAGGTGCAGGCGCCCGTCGATGGCAAGCCGTTCCTGCGCCGCCGCCGTCAGGTCAACGGTGTAGAAGTGGTACAGCGAGCGCCCGGTCTTCTTGGCTTCGTACATGGCGGTGTCCGCATTGCGGATCATCTGCACCGGATCGGCGGCGTCGAGCGGATAACGGCTGATGCCGATGCTGGCGCTGATGAAGACTTCGGAGTCGTTGCTCAACAGGAAAGGGGCGCGCAGGGCTTCGAGCAGCACATGCGCATAGGCGGCCAGGGCGGTCTTGTCGTCGGCGTGGGTGGTTAGCAGCGCGAATTCGTCGCTGCCCAGGCGGGCCAGGATGTCGCCGTTGCGCTTGTTTTCAAGCAGGCGCTGCACGATCGATACCAGCAGCGCGTCGCCGACGGTGTGGCCGTAGCTGTCGTTTACATTCTTGAAGTAGTCGATGTCGATCAAAAGCAGAGCCAGGCTGCGGTTCGGCCCGCTTGCCTGATCCATCATCTGCCGCAGCCGTTCATTGACGTGGAAGCGATTGGGCAACTGGGTAAGCGGATCATGCTTGGCCAGGTATTCGTAGCGTGCCTGGCTTTCGGTCGCCATGCGTTCGCTGTCGAGCATGCGCTGGTACTCGGCCAGCATCAGCCTCTGGCGCAGGACGGACAGCAGCAGGATGAAGACGCCGGAGACGATGACGGCGTAGCGTACCGCGGCCAGCGTATTGTCGGTAGCCAGCACGACGAAGATGGAGAGGGCCGCCAGCACGACGAATAGCAGGGGCAGCATGCGCAGGGTGCCTTCGCACCGGCGGTCAAACCGCGGGTTTTTGTCGGAGCGCACGCGCCATGCCATCGCGCCCGCTCCCAGCAGCAGCATGGCGGGAGAGAACAGCGCATTGATCAGGCCGCCCTCGGACAGCGCCTTTTCGAGAGTCAGCACGTTCCATTGCATCCACAGGAATCCCAGCGCGCCCATGCCGACCAGCACGCAGATCCACGGCCAGTCGGGACGCATGCGCAGGTGGAGCGCCGACAGCGCGACGAGGCTGACGGCTGACAGCATGAATAACGGGAAGCCGGTCATTATCGCCAGCGCAGTCAGGCTGACGTTGCCGCTTTTAGGGAGGTGGATTGCCAGCACCAGCGCAAGGATCAGCAGGATCATGCTGGCCAGGTCAAGCAACGCTGCCTGCATTTGCCGTCGATCCAGTTTTTCCCGTAGAGTGACAAACAGGCCGACGGCGAAGCCTACCCCGAGCCAGACGCTGACGAAGACGCTGATCGGGAAATCGTGCTTGGAGTCGATGGCGCGCCCGATGGCGGGAAAGCGGTGCAGGTAAAAATAGATGTCCGGCATGGAAAACCAATGCAGGGCTTCCTCCACGTTCCAAATCCATTGGCCCAGGCAGGCTGCCGACAGTCCGAGCGCGAACCAGTATCTTGCGCGCCTTTTCCCGGCTTCGGCCGCGCGCACGCCCATCCAGCCGAGAGCGGCGGCGGCGGTGAAGGAAACGGTCCAGTGGAGATTGTCGAGCAGCAGAAGCCAGCCTTGCCGGCTTGTGACTGCCGTTCCCAGCAGCAGCACTGCGACAAGGGCGCTGGCTGCATACAAGACGGGACGGGCAAAAGGCGGCATCGGCTGACCTTTAACGTATTGTCAAAATACTTGCTTGAACGTAATGTTAAACCCAGTCTATCCGAAATGCCCCGGAAATTGTTGACGGTATGTAATTTACAGTGATTTTCATGCCGCGTTCGTTTCCCCAAATCGGCTGTTCCCCATCCTGCCGGCCAATGCCCGGAGACGCGTAACGCAATCGTGGCGCGAAAGATACGGGTTCGGTGAATAATGCGGCGAAACGGCGGGCGCGGCGCCTCAAGATCGGCTTGCCGGCATACGCCGCAAGCCGGAGCGTCAGTCCCTGTGCGGCGTCGAATCGCCCCGGGGATATTTCTCGCCGTTCTTTTTCAGCTTCTGCGCGATTGCGTCGTTCAAGTCGACCCCAAGCACGGAAGACAGCCTGACGGCGTAGAGCACGACATCTGCCAGCTCGTCGCGAACGGCCTGGGCGGTGCCGGGATTTACCGCGGCCGACCGGGACTCTTCTTCGGTCAGCCACTGGAATATTTCCACCAGTTCGCCCACCTCGCCGGTCAGCGCCATGGCCAGGTTTTTCGGCGAATGGTACTTTTGCCAATCGCGCTCGTCGGCGAAAGCCTGGAGAGCCTGTTCCAGTGCGGAGACGTCAATCAACAACTCTTTTTTCATTATGTTTTCTCATTCGGCAGCGGAAGAGCCTGCGCATGCTTTCATGCCGTGAAGTATACGCGGCGCAACCCGGCTCATGCGCATTTTACGGCGGAGGGCCTCGACTTGATGCTGCGCAGGCGTTGAGGAACCGCCTGCCAAAAGATATTTACTATTCGAGAACCCATTCGAGGTGTTTCCGCTCTAAACAATCTATTCTATGAAAGGAGCAAAATCATGAGAAACATAATCAAGGGAATAGTGGTTGCGTCGGTGCTAAGGATGCTGTTCCGCAAGAAAGGCAAAAGCGAACGGGGCGGCCTGTGGACGAGAAATCGCGCCAGTCCGAGCAGCACGCATTGATGTGACCGCAAAAATCGCAAGCCCGCTGCCTTGCGGCGGCGGGCGCAGGCGATAAAAACCGCCGCGACGGAGATATCCCGGCTGGCGCTATCGCCTGGTAGGAGACGGCATCGTCCGGGTGAGCCGCAGCCCTACCTGCCGCCCGATTCCCTGGAAAGCCCGAGCATGGTCATCGCGTTGCGGACGGCGCAACCGTCGTAGTCGTTGTTGAAGAAGACGTACGCTTCCTTAACGCCGGTATCCAGGATATTTTCAAGGTCGCTCTTCAGCTTGTCATCCGGGTAGCTTCCGCGGTAGGGATTGAGCGGGTCGGGGCCGTGGTATCTTACGTAGGCGAAGTCGGTGGTTGCCGTCAGCGGAACATGAAACAGCTTCCACTGCGTTGCGACCAGCGCGCTCCGGTGGCGGGACAGCAGGGCATAGGTGTCGTCCGCCAGCCAGCTTTCATGCCTGACTTCGACGGCCACCATCAGCCCGTTCTCTCCAAAAAGCGCCAGCACCTTGTCAAGCCGTTCAAGGCTGACCTTCATGCTTTCGGGAAGCTGAATCAGTACCGGGCCCCTGTTGCTTTCCGGGATCATGAGGCATCCCCGGATGAAATAGAGCAGGAGATCCCTTCCCTGGGCCACTCCGCCTTCGCTCTCCAGCTTGAGCCGCCGCCTGTGGCTGACCGAGCGCGGCGCCTTCAGCACGAGCCTGGCATTGCCGGGCATGGCCTTGCCCCAGCGCGCAACCGTTTCGGGAGCGGGGATGTTGTAGAAGGATGAATTTATTTCGACGGCATTGACGCGCTCCATCAGGTAGGCGAGCCGGTCTTTGATGCCGCGCGGGTAAAACACGCCGTTATCCCAGTCCTTGTACCGGTAGCCGCTTGTTCCGATGAAGAGTTCCATGAATCCCCCGATGGCCGCAAGCCGATTTTATGCCGGGGACGCGGGGCGGTATTGCGGAAAGCGGAAAGAGAGGCGATCTGTTTGCTGGCGCGGACGGCATTGCGGGCGGGAGCGCGCTTTTTCCGCTTCGTTTCGCTGCGGGAGCCTTGAGGGCGGACGCGGGAAGCGGCATCAGGCTCGAACGGCGCCGGTCTGCGTTCAGCGCTCCGCTGCCAGGACGGCGATGCGAACGCCGTTGCAATCGACGCTCTGGCCGGCGCGGATCTTTGCCGTCTTGCGGCTTTCCGGTTTCCCGTCCACGCGCACCTTGCCTTCGGCCACCGTCAGCTTGCCATGGCCGCCGCTATCGGCAATGCCGACCAGCTTGAGCAGGTTGCACAGTTCAACGAATTCCTCGCGCAGGTGGAACTCGACCGTTTGCAGCTTTGCCGCGCTTCGGCCAGTCTCAGGCCTTGCCGGAGCGGAGAGTGCTTTCGTCCCGGCGGTTTTCTTGCGCGCCGCTGTCTTGTGTCCGGGTGACCGTTGAGTTGCCATTCGTGTCGTCTTGCCTGTGGTTGCCATCGCGCATTATCGCAGTTTTAGCGCCCGCGTAGGTGTGCCGGCGCTCAAGCCGGATGGCTTTCATGAGAGCGGGAGCTTATCGAGTAATATTTTGCCTCATGTTTGGCGTTTGCATTTGCATCGGCATTGACGCTGAGGGCGTTGACGGGGCCAGCGGCTGCCAGGTCAGCTTTGCCGGTTTTCCCGCGGTGGCGGCCGCTTCCGGAGAGCAGACGATGGTTCGCCTGCCTACGTCCACTATTGCCCCTTCCGAGAAGGCGCCGTCGTTGTAATAGCAGGCGGTTGCCGTATCTATCTTGTCGAGATCGGAGGATTTGGCTGTGTCGTGCGCGAGCGCCGGTACTGACAGCGTCATGGCCGCTGCCGCAATGAAAAGTGCTTTCCTAAGCATAAGTTTGCTCCTGCAAATTGGGTTATCGGTGCATGGGCTTGCGCCGCTCCGCCTGAGCGGGGGTCAGGCCGGTGCCATGCGTTCGGGGTTTTACTGTTTGTAATAGGGATAGATGCCATGCTGCTGCGTCGCGGGTTGCCGTCCGGTCGGCTGCGTCGCCGCGCCTTGCCTGGCGCCGGCGGCCTGGCCGTTTGCCACGGCACCGGTGCTGTTGGTTGCGCCGGAATCCGGGATTGTCTTGTAGTGTCCGGGAATGATGCTTCCGGACTGCGTTACAAAAGGATTTACCCACACGTCCTTTGCAAGCGCCGAACCGCAGGCCAGGACTGCCGCCACAAGAAGTAACCGTTTCATTTCGCTCTCCACCTTGCTGCCGCCAATAGGCGCGCCGGATTGTTTCGCCGCCCGCGGAAGCGTCCATGCAGGCAACATCGTCGGCACAACTATAGCTGATTGCGGTAAGGGCAAAGCCCGGAACAGCGGGGGATTATGGCTCTATAGCGCGATCTCATCAACACGGGCGGCGAAGACTGCTTCAGGCCGGTTCGGCGGATGCCGCGCATGTCCGGTTACGCATAATCGGCTGTCCGCGTTATTCTTCCTCTATCAGCTTTGCCAGGCGAAGCGCGCGTTGGGGATCCTGCCTTGCATACTCGGACGCCAGCAAGGAATCGGCGGCCTGCTCGTATTCGCCGGTCTTCAAATGTTTCAGCGTAGGAAGCGAGGCGGCGAGCTTTCCTATGCCCAGGTTGAATGTCAGGTTGGCAACCGCCCGTTGTCGTTTTCCCGACAATCCGCGCCACCATGGAAAGAATTTGTCGAGTTCGCGCTGCACCCGCCTGATGTCGTTATCGAGCGTATGCAGGGCTTCGTGCATCGCGATACCGGCAGCGCCGGTTTCCCGGCCGAACGCCGGCGTTCCTTTTCCGCTGCCGCCCTTGCAGGCAAATTGACTGAATCCCTCGTCTGTCAGCAACTCATTCTTCAACGCCTCGACATCCATGCTTATCCTCCTGTCCATTGCGCCGCCGGAATCCTTGAAGGGTTCGCGCCAACGCCAATTAGGGTGAATGCTTCCGGACAATCGAGAACCATGGCGGCGCCGAGCGTCGGGAAATCAGCTGCAGCAATTGTATTTCATGATTGCATTTGCATTAGCCATTTGGGATTGCACGATGTATGCCAGCAACAAAATGGCGTTTGCGGGGAGGTGAAAGCGGTTGGGCAGGCTTCTCGCTTTGCCGCTTACTTATCGGAACTGTCGGGCTCCTGGCAGACCGGCAATAGCAGCGTCACCGCCAGGCCGCCCTCCGGGTGGTTGGCAAGTTCGATGGTGCCACCGTGCTGCTCCGCTATGTTGCGCGCGATGGTCAGGCCCAGCCCGGTGCCGCCTGTTTCGCGGGAGCGGGACGTTTCGACGCGGTAGAACGGCTCGAATACATGCTGCAGTTGGTCGGGCGCTATTCCCGGCCCGCCGTCGCGGATGACGATGCGGGCATAGCTGCGTCCGCCGATGGCTTCGCGCCGGGCCGCGACGTCGGCGAACCGGCCGTACTTGAGCGCGTTGTCGATCAGGTTGTTGAAGCAGCGCTGCAATGCGGATGGACGCGCCATCACGGTCGCGCCTGTGCCGCCGTGCAGGGTGACGTTTTGACCTGCATCCCCGGCGTCGCTGCATACGCTGTCCAGCAGCGAGTCCAGGTCGAGCGGCTGCATCGGCTCGGCTGAATCCATGCTTCGCGCCAACTCCAGCCCTTCGCGCACCAGCGCCTGCGTGGCGGAGAGATCCTCGATCAGCTTTTCGCGTAAAGCCGGGTCGGGGACTTTTTCCAGCCGCAGCCGAAGGCGCGTCAGGGGAGTCTGCAGATCGTGCGTGATCGCCGCCAGGATCTGGGTGCGCTGCCGGATGTTCTGGCGGATCCGGGCCTGCATGACGTTGAAGGCGGCAATCGCCTGACGTATTTCACTGGCGCCTTGCTGGACTAGGGGAGGGTGGTCGATGTCGCGGCCAAGATCCTTGGCGGCCTGCGCCATTTGTTTGAGCGGACGCATGGTCATGCGCGCCACGACATAGGCCAGCAGCCCGATGCTTAGCAGGAACAGCGCCAGATAGGCAATCAGGTCGCTTCGCACCGACGGCGTCGGGGGGCGCGGCAGCAGGGCCGTCATGCGCAGCCGGGTGCCGTCGCGCAAGGTCACCCCCATCGCTTCGCAAGGGATATGTTCGCCCGACGGAAAAGCATGATTATGGCGGTTGCGGGGGGCGGGGCACTCGTCCTGCTTTATCGGCAGCGACACGATCTTGTAGTCCGATCCCAGGCGGTCGCTAAGGGCGCGCGCCAGGCCGCTCGGGTTTTGCGCGGCAGCCTCACCGGGGTTCTGCGCTAGTTCGGCAGTAATAAGGCCGGACCTTCTTGATGTCGCCAAGTACGTCGATCGGCTGGTTGCAGGTATCGCATCCAGCGTCAGGATGTATTGCTCCGACTGTTCGATCACCCGCGCTTCATGGAACTGGCCGATGGCCTGTTTCCTTTCGCCGGAAGCAAGCCACCATGTCAGAGAAGCCGACGCCACGATGCCGACCAGCAGGATCAGGAATACCCGGCCGCTCATCGAGCGCAGGAACGCGGTCATGCTCTTTCCTCCGCCGTCACAGCCGCCGACAGCACGTAGCCGCCGTTGCGGACGGTCTTGATGATTTTTGGCGAACGGGCGTCGTCGTCCAGTTTCTGCCTCAGGCGGCTGATCTGGATATCGACGGAGCGGTCGAAGGCGTCGGCGTCGCGGCCCTGCGTCAGGTTCAGCAGCTGGTCCCGGTTCAGTATCCGGTTGGGATGCTCCAGGAACACCCTCAGCAACCGGAACTCCGCCCCCGACAGCATGATCACCAGTCCGGCCGGGTTGAGCAGGTGCCGGGCCTCAAGGTCGAGCGCCCAGCCGTTGAAGCGCAATTTGCGCTGCGGCGCGGCTTCCTCAAGGCGGGACGGCATCGCGTGGCTGCGGCGCAGCACGGTGCGGATGCGCGCCAGCAGTTCGCGCGGTTCGAACGGCTTCGGCAAGTAGTCGTCCGCGCCCATTTCCAGGCCGAGAATGCGGTCTATCGATTCGTTGCGCGCAGTCAGCATGATGATGGGGATGTCGGATCTGGCCCGCAGCTTCCGGCACAGCGTCAGGCCGTCTTCGCCGGGAAGGTTCAGGTCAAGCACGATCAGGTCGATGCGCGTCTCCTTCAGCGCCTTTTCCATGGCGACGCCGTCCTGCGCGGCTTGGGCGCGGTAGCCGTTGCTTTCCAGGTAGTCGGCCAGCAGCGACCGGATCTCCTGGTCGTCGTCGACTATCAATATGCGGTAATTGGGTTCCATGTGGCAGATTATGGTGATTTTCCGGCCCTATGGACAAGGGTTTTGTATCGTAATGTATAAACAGCCTGCAGAGATACATTACGATACAAATTCATGCGCCTATGAAACTTGCCGGATACATTCGAACGTCAGGATGTGAGTCATGTGCAGTGCACATATTCTCTAATTTTGAAAAGGAATGACTATGAACACGTTTCGAAAATGCCTGCTGATCGGCGCAACCGCCCTGAGCCTGGGCATATATTCGTTCACTGCGCTGGCGGATGCCGGAACCAGGGATTCGGTAGCGCCTTCCGAATGTTTTCAGGGAGGGCATAAGTTTAATGGCGAGCAGAGGGCCGAATTCTTTATCAAGCGCCAGGCCAAGCTGCACGATTCGCTCAAGTTGAGCGCCGAGCAGGAACCGGCATGGAAAGCGTTCGCGGCAGCGATGACGCCCCCGGACGGTAAAATGAAGCGGCCCGACCGCGCCCAGGTGGAAAAATTGTCGGCCCCGGAACGCATGGAGCAACGGCTCGCCATGATGAAAACAGCCGAGGCCCACATGGAGACCAGGCTTGCGGCCATGAAAACATTCTATGCAACTCTGTCGCCGCAACAGCAAAAAGTGTTCAACGACAGCATTGGCAAGGGACATCCTCATCAAGGACGTCACCACAGGGGCTAAACGCTTTTCCCTGAGATCGAACGCGCGGCCCGGATAATTCGATCCGGCCGCGCGTTTCGCATGGCTGCGTATCGTTCGCCGCCTGTTCCTTTCATGACCGGGCGCTGAAAAGGCTGCTCAGACCGCTTCCCGTTCCCGGCTCACGCGGTTCCGCCCGGAATTTTTTGACCGGTACAGCGACGTATCGGCCCGGTTAAGGATGGTTTCGACGGTTTCCTTGTCGCCGGACAGGCTGGCTATGCCGGAACTGATGCTGATCTTTATCAGCTTGCCCGCTATGTCGTGCCGGCGCACGGCAAGCGCCTTGCGGGCCCGTTCGACGACCTCATACGCATTTTCTTCGTTCGTAAACGGCATCAGCAGCACGAACTCGTCTCCGCCCAGGCGTGCAAGCGAGTCGGTCTCGCGGATGCTGTTTTTGACTATCCTGACCATTTCCCGCAGCACCTGGTCACCGGCAGCATGTCCATGCGTGTCGTTGATGCTTTTGAAATAATCGATGTCGATCCATGCAATCGACAAAGGGGTGTCGTAGCGGATGGCGCGCTTGAGTTCGCTATCCAGCAGCTCCATGAAATGGCGCCGGTTGATCAACCCGGTCAGGTCGTCGGTGATGGCCATTTGCTGTATTTCGTCCTGGAGCAGCCTGCGCGCGGTGATGTCCTTGCCTGTCCCATGGTAGCCGATGAACTGGCCGTCATCATCGTAAAGGGGCGCGCCGCTGATGCTGATGTAGCGTTTTCCCCAGACCTGCTCCAGGACGAAGTATTCAAAATCCTGGAACGGCTGGCGCTCCGCCAAGAGGGCATTGAGCTTGGTCATTTCGCCATCGGGCATATTCGTCGCAATTTCTTCACGGGTCTTGCCGATGTAGTGCTTCGGGTCGATGGATAACTTATTTAACAGGCCGCCGGAAACTTTCGTGAACCGAAAATTGCTGTCTTGCACCCAGAACCAGTCGGACGACATTTCGGCGAAGGCGCGAAATTTCTCCTGGTTCTCCTTCAGGGATTGAAGCGCGGCCTTGCGTGCCAGCCAGAAGTGCAGAAGCATCCATGCCATTGAGCATGAGAAGACGATGAAAACGGCTGCCGCGCCGATGCTGTATCTGGCTTCCCGGCGCCATTCCACCAGATAATCATTGGTCGACAAGGCTACTTGCACTATCAGCGGCCAGTTTCCGACTCTGCTATAGGAGGCTGTTCGCTGAATGCCGTCAAGGGGCGACGTCGATATGAACGTTCCGCTGTCGGGCTTCGCTCCGAATGTCGCCATGAATTCCGGGCTGACGCTCTTAAATCCCATGATGCTTTCAGGAGTGCCCGTGGCGGGATGGCGAGTGATAATTCCCAAATCGCTGTCGCGCAAGCTGATGTTGTCTCTTGAACCTATCCTGACCGAGGAAAAAAGGTTGGTAAAGTATTTCAGGTCCACGATTCCGGAGATAACGCCGGCAAACGAACCGTCCGGATTGTTGTAGCGCAGCACGATCTTGATCGTCCATTTATCGCTGATCTTGCCGAATTTCGGTTTCGATATGATGGTGCCTGCATCCGGATGGTCTCGAAGATAGGAAAAGTGATCGTCGGAGGCAATGCTGACAGTCGACTTTTCCGGCACGTTGACGCCATACTTGACAATGCCGTCCGCGTCGGTTGCCCGTATGCCTTCCAGGCTGGAAAAGCGGGAATGGAGACGAGCAAGATGGGCGTTCAGCAGTACGCTGTTGATGCCGCCGTTGATCATCTGCCGGCGTATCTCGTCGTTCACCGAGAGCAAGCCAATTTCAATCTGCCTGACTTCGTCGGCAATGTTCTGGCTCAACAGGAGGGCGATATTTTGCGATGCAATCGCCGCGCGCTCTTCATTGTGCTGCCGGCTTTGATGCAGGTTCACGAACACAAGTCCGCACACAAACAGGTTCGTAAACAAGAGAACCACGACCAGTCCCCACACAAGATGAATCCTGGGGTTTTCCGCCTGTTTTCCCGCTTTTGCCGGAACCATATGCATTCTTCTATAAGAAATGGATGTTCTGGCGGCGATATGGTTAAACCTGTCTTGCCGGTTTAAATGCAGACAGACCCGCTCGGGCCTGTTCGGAAGAAGCTGAATAAGTGAACAATGATTACAGTCCGGACTCTATGACCTGGCAATCGTAAACTTCTAAATCAACCCAATTTCGCTAAACATTCCAATAATTTTTTGGTGGCAAATTGTATTTTTATTATTTCTTTTTGTCAATTGACAATTAACTAATGCATGTTGCGGTTTTCCGACGAGGTAGCCGGATCGGCAGAGGCACTTGTCCGCTTCGCTTGCGAGAGGCGGACAAGTGCTAAAAGCGCTGCCTGGAAATTCCCGGGCAGCGCTGTTCGAGCAGGGAGGCGCAAAGCGGTTGGCCGTGAGCCTGTCTTGCGTTACCAACTAGGCAGCTAATGGCTTATTCGATTGCGCGTGATGAGGTTGTAGACGATCAGCAGAACAACCGCGCCCAGGACGGAAGCGATGAACCCGGCCGGGCTTCCCTCCGCGTACAGCCCCATTGCCTGGCCAATATAGGTTGCCACCACCGCGCCGATGATGCCTAGTATGGTTGTAAGGATAAAGCCTGTAGGTCCTTCACCCGGCGTAACCGCCCTTGCGATCAAGCCAACGATGAAGCCGATGATGATTATCCAGAGCAGATGTAACATGGTTTGGCCCTCCTCAAAAGCAAACTGGAAAACTGTCCAGCCAAGAACACATTGATAAACTGATGTGGTTTGAAAAACAGGGATACGAATTTGAGACACCGCGAAGTGAGACAAGTTCATGGCCGCGCCGCAGGCAAGACTTGCGGCTAATTGCGGCTCAAGCCGGGAAATGCGCCGGGATAGCGAACATGCGGACGAGAGCGCCCCGTTTGAGGCGGGTCAGCCCAGCAAGGCCAGGGCTTCGTGGTAGGTGATGCCGAGACGGTATTTCATGAGCGAAGCGGCTGCGTCATGCACGCCGATGCAGCCAAGCGCGATTTGCCTGCGATAGGCGCGCACTTCGGCTTTGCATCTAAACCGCTTCGACATCAGATAGGCGGCGAGCCAGGGAAAAACCAGGCAGCGCCTCTGTTCGGCAAAATGCACCAGTTCGTGCGCGATCAGGCCTGCGTCATCTCTTGATCCAGGACAAACGAAGATGAACGGCCAGACCGTGAAGCCGGCAAAGCCGGGCGGGATGAGATGGGTCGAAACGATCAGGCTAGCACCCTCATCCATACGATATAGACGGTTCCGCCCACCATCGTCGCGACGGCATCCGCCGCGTCAGGCGTTCCCTTGCGAAGCATCAGGTCCCAGACGGCTTCCTTGACAAAGGCGGCGATGCAATAACCCAGGATGGCGGCCACTTCGCCAAACGGGTACAGCATTGCGGAAACGGCAATGCCTGCCAATACGTGTGCGAACTTGTCTTGATACATCAAATCCCTTCGAGTTATATATGCCAAAAACCTGACCGTTGAATTATGCGCGGCACCGGTCAAGACAGCATTAATATAATTCGAAATTGAAATTTCTGCTCGTTGTTGAGCAAGTTCCAATTGCCGCTTCCCTGCAACTCGCGCCGGGGTTTTACGGTTTTCCTGCGCAGGCAACGCAAATAGCCTTTCTCCATAGCGCCGTCCGTACCGCTTTTGCAGTAACATGCCGTTGCAATTCCCCGACACGTTCTGTCCCTTCGCAGTTCCGGCAGACGGAGGAGGGGGATCTTCCTAGTCATTCCACGCCTGTTATAAGTTTAAAAATCATGGTCTTGTATCTTGAATGGTCCGGCTCGCTGCTTGGACTGCCACCGCCGCCTACCCCAAAAATGGACACCGTAACTCATTGATTTGCAAGGGTTCGCGAAATTCATGCTGTCCATTCAATCACCCCGAAATATGGACTGAATTTGATAGGTTTTGTCTATTTCTTTTGGTCTTTTTGAGTGGGCATTTGCATGAAAACTCCCAGATTTGCATGCCAAACCTGCCACGTTCGTATGTAATAAGAAACCGTAATTCGGCCAAAGCAGACCGTCAAGTCAATGCGGCTGACCGGCTGCCACCGGCCAATAGCGGTCGAACACGAAAGTAGGTTTTGACTTACTTAATTATCGATATGACATCAGATGTTTGATGTTTTATTGGCAATTTACAATACTTGCTCAAGTTGAATAAACAATGACGAATGAAGTCATTCCATAAGGCATCTTGTGATCATAGTGATGAACCTGCCTTGGTCGTTGAGGTCGCTCAATAAGAATCGGGGCGCATGAGCCTAGAGTTGTAAATCCGCTGGAAAAGGTGGAGTGATGTGAGCGAGTATGACTAGGAATAGTGTAATAGCGTTGGTTGATATTCTTATTAGACCGGATTGCAAGTTGTTAACGTTACCTCGACAGCGAAATGGACTTCTCATTATTTTCAATCGTCACCTGCACTTGGAATAGCGAACCCTATCTGAAGGAGTGCATTGACTCAGTACTTTCTCAAGACTACCCGCATATCGAGTGGATCTTTGTCGATGGCGGATCGACCGATGGCACGCTTGAACGCATTCGCTCTCTGAATCGACAGTACAAGTTGATCGAAAACGTACAAGGTGGAATCAGCCATGCGATGAACGTCGGCATGCAAGCGGCAAGCGGGGAGATCGTTGTCCATCTTCATTCAGATGACTTTTTGCTTGGCAAAGATGTGCTGACAAAAGCACATCACCTTTTTTGCAGCACGGGTTGCCAGTGGATGTTCGGGCGGGTTTTGCTGTCGGTTAATGGCAAAACGATGCCAGAAAAATATATCCCACCTCGCTATAGCTACTCAATGCTTCTCGGCCGGAACTTTATTCCGCATCCCGCTACCTTTGCTAGGCGTGAGTTACTGATCAATGCTGGAGGCTATGACACGCACCTGAAGTATGCGATGGACTATGACATGTGGCTGAGGTTAGGCCGTATGGCAGAACCGTTACAGGTACATGAGCCGTTTGCTGTATTTCGAGAGCACGAGGGCAGTCTCTCGACACGTGAACGCCTGTCCGCCATGGAAGAAGATTATCTGGTGAGACGGAAATACGTCGGCAATCATTTCTTTAGCGGTGCTCTGCATTATGCCCGCCATATTGTCAGGCGTAGACGCATCGTGAGAGGGTTGCAGCAGGGAAAGCTGATATCGGCATCGAATCTACAAGCCGAGAATTCCATGAGGTCAGAACACCAACGGTTTTTCTTCATCAATTGGAAGTGGGATAAAACTGGGTGGATGAGTAAGTTGAAAAAGTAAGTTTTGTTCGGCGAATACCGAAGACAAGGGGGAGATAATGGTAAAGATCAATCTGGGATGCGGTTCGCAGATACTGGAAGGTTGGGCCAATGTTGACTATTCGCTGGGCGCAACGATGGCGAAAATTCCATTTTTCAATAGACTTAATCGCAAGCTGGGCCTTTTTTCAACGAACTGGGATAAACGTATAATCCTGCACGATTTGCGCAAGCCTTTCCCTTGGGCTGATGCCTCCGCAGACGTTGTCTATTCGTCACATACCCTGGAGCACTTTACTCGGCCAGATGGGTTAACCTTTCTTAAAGAGTGCTTCAGAGTGCTGAAGCCGGGTGGCCTCATCCGCATTGTCGTCCCAGACCTGGCAGCCAATGTCCAACACTATCTGAACGGCAAAACGCGAGCAGATTACTTTTTGGAAGGCATGGAAATCCTCTATTCGACCGATCGGACTCCGAACCCTAGCAGACTCAAGAAATTACTGGCTCCCCTACTGGAATATCCGCATAAATGTTATTACGACGCGTCCGCGTTAATTGAAATTATGGATAAGATTGGGTTTGATGCTGAGAACATGAAACCATTCGAAAGCAGGTTGCCCGAGATTAGGGATATTGAAATTGAGGGGAGGACGCAATATGCCATCATGATTGAGGGTATAAAGATCCCGGAGGCTCGGCCAATTGGTAACAGCTTCGAGCGTGAATTGATTCCACTTTCATCCATGGCTTTACCAAATGATGCCGAGAGCCTTCCTGGAGAAGCGGTAGGAGAGCCTGTCGAAAACAAGGCAACACCTGTTGAGCACACATAAGGCAAGCGCTTGTATACCGATACGTAATTAAACAGGAGACTCCCATTCGGATTCATCTATTTCCACATTCACTTCCGGATGAACTGTTTGCTTTACGGCCCAGCCGATAACACGGGCAGATTGGTGGTCGACAAACAAAGAATACACGCCATGAGCTTTTCGGCGAAG
>Ga0366782_1015_pt1 | contig 36785 bp, 34 predicted proteins | sample TotcelHN113001L9_FD_207088 | JGI IMG/M metagenome (GOLD analysis project Ga0366782, IMG submission 207088) | Enriched cells from coal bed in the Powder River Basin, Montana, United States - Total cells N11 rep2 HSBNCT.N11.300.1.L9 ...
TCCAAGCCAATTAATATGCGAAAAATAAAAAAATGCGCCTGCGAACAAAGCCAATACCAGTGATCCTATTGAGACAAAGAGGCTTACCTTCTGAAAAATGGTTTCATAAAATTTAAGGCTGAAGTCCTTTGTCTTGCGATCAAGGACAAGTGCTACAACGTCACTTGCTGTAATGACTTTTTTCATATGACTTATATTGCGTTGACTGCTTTGCATAAGAACACACCGTTCAAGTTGTGTGACATAGGTTGCAGCAATAGTAGCAACCATTGATTCTGTTTGTTGGCCAGTTGAATTTTGCTTTCGCAACGGCCTCACTGCATGAGTTGTGAATGCCTATGTCAATTTGATTTCCAAGATTCGGCATGTATGTGCAGCCGGTAGTGGTATTGTGCACTTCATGATCGCCGTTGGATTGAGCGTTCCTGTTCACGATAAAGCTTGGCATGACTCCCCCTAAGTGAATAAATATTATTTAGCGACTTTCTGACCAGACTTTTGTTTCTGCAGCCCTTTTTCAAATAATATATTTTTTCACTTTGCTACCCCACCGCAATGCGAGCAGGTGCCGCGTCTGGAATGACTATAGCTTTAAGTGAAGGCCAATACTGAAGAACGACAGTTCTGATAATGATTCCACCTCTCAAGTTGGTGGGTGGTAGACGTAGCGTCAGCGTTGACCTAGTCGGCGATGGCACTCAGTTAAATCTGGTTGGATAACCTTAACAGAGACCGGTGTGATGCCAGTTTTTTTAGAGCACCAGATATTTACTTGCAAATATCACAATGATGTAATTGTGCATGCTAGTTATCAATAATGCAATGGTGGGTTGAGAAAAAATGTAGTTGTTTGCAACAAAATAGAACTAAATGCGCAAATATTTTTGCTCTTGCAAAATAAAGTATTGCAACTGTAAGCAAGTTGGTGACAACAAATATTACTGACCCGCTAATGCCAAGCATGGGCAGCAATCACGCATGTTCGAATCATTTAGAAAACTTATATTTTAAAATATGTGCGCCATAACGTACAATTACCCATAATATATGGCAAAATGTTTGCTATGACTAACATTGTAAACATACTGGGCTATTTCTCTCAAAGAGAACTTGGTGCTGCTTTTCGTGTCGAACGCAAGGCACAAAAACGTACCCAGCAATGGGTGGCCGATCAGTGCAAGTTTCGGCGGCAAACGATTGCCGACATTGAAAAAGGAAAAAACGTCGAGGTATTTACGCTTATGGCGGCATTGAATGCCTTGGGCAAAGGGCTGTTAATAACGGATCGTCGCATCGCTTTGGATCAACTAGGTGACCTATTCAAAGAAGATGATAATGACGACTGTGACCTCGCCCATAACCCTTTGGGGCGCAAAAAACGATTGATGTGTCATTGATCGATTTCTCCACCATGCAGACGTTCTCATCAACTTATATATTAATTCTCAAGAACTTGTATTAAGTTGATAAGAAGAAATGGATGAAATTCTCATTTCCTTATAAGCTCAACAGTGTTGTAGTTTATCAAATATGCGCGGGATCTTCTGGCGCAGCTAAAATAACCGCCGATTGAGCATTGTTCCGTAGGCTCCTCTATGAGTGAGATCATAGAGGAGCCTGTGCCGCAGTCTTATCGCGCTCCCCCTAAAGTGGGTAGCGGCAGGACAAGTTATGTACGCTCGATCAGTGCGATTTCGTCCTCGGTAAGCCCAAATATCTCGTAGATGACTTTCTCGATCTGGTACTCGGCGTTGACGATCTCGGCGTTTATCTTCATGACTTGCTGTTTTTCCTGCTCCAGGTAGTTCTCCCACAGTTCCAAATCGTCCTGCGGGATGTCCTGCCCAAACGTATTGATGACTTCTTCGCGGAAAGTGGCGAAATCAAGGAAGAACCAGCTGGTGAGCTTGTCGCTCAGCGTTGATCCGGCGCCGCCGGAGGACAGGTTGTGTGCAGTCATGCCGCGGAAATGCGCGATCAAGTCGAGCCGGTCCTTGACTTTCCGGTGACAGAAATCCGCATACCGTCCAATATCGCCGCGCTGAAATCCGCCTGCGTCAGGGACAGGAAGTGATCCGATATGCTGTATCTGCAACTCGTTGGAGCCGTCCGGCATTCCGGCCGTGAGCAATAGTCGGTATGTTGCTGAATTCAGCAAGCCGGCCAGATAATAATCCGCGCTTGATATAAAAGAGCTGTCTTCTCCGAAGAACGTACCTGTTACGTCCATATGAAAACTTGGCTGGTCGGCCATCCCGGAAAAACCGATTTTCGGTTCCGCCATCGTTTGCGCAATAGCGGACTGTGCTTCCTCCAGTTCGAACCATTGCTGCCCGGCGGCCCTGTTTTCCAGTTGTTCCCTGAATGGAAGCAGGTGCCGCTTGACGGCAGGATAATCGTTGATGTCGAGCTTGCCTTTCGGCGTGAAGATAAGCCACAAGCCGCGCGGTTCTACGCGCCATCTCTTAATGTCATTTGCTTCCACAAACGGTCTCAGTATTTCTGCGGACCTTGGATCTTCCTTTACCAGCGCATCATATTTGGCCTGGTCGATAACGAACGCCTCATTCATGGGAGCGGCGACTCCGCGGCTTGGCGAGCCGTATGATTCCTTAAGGGACGGATGCCCCTTCTTCATCTTAGTCAGCAACTGGGAAAGCAATTCATTTGACGATTTCATGCATTGTTCCTAAAGGGTCGGTCATATGGAAAAAGTTGGTGCATGCAAACTATGCTGAACAATAGTGTAACGGTTTAGGATTGTGTAAGACAATATTTGTCAGACCTTCTCGTTAAGGTCGAATGTACTTATTGCCGCATCCAGGGTTTCTGCTCAAAAAATCGCTCTTGCAGATGACTGGCAGCGTAACAGTATGCCCATATTGGACTTTACCCGTTAGCTTATAATATTATCAATTCCATCCAGTTCCATCTATGCAGTTCTCCTGTTGAAGGTACCGATGAAAGAATCAGTCCCTACATTTGAATGGAATCGCGGGTTAACTACCGGCCTGATACGTATCGACGAGCAGCATCGACGTCTGTTCGATACGATCAACAAACTTGTCAGCATGCATAAAACGGATGCTGGCGTCGATGAAATCAAGATGGTACTGGATGAACTGCGCCGCTATGCCGCGGTTCATTTCAAGGACGAAGAGGATCTGATGGCGGCTCACTCCGTCAGCGCCAGGATCCAGCATGCGCAATTACGTGCGCATGAAGAATTCATCCATTACATCGACCGCACCAGCGCGCTGGTTACCGCCAACCCCGATATCGTCATTAACCTGCTGCTGGTATTCCTGCTGAAATGGCTGGTGCAGCATGTAGCCGGTATCGATCTGGCGATGGCGAAAGAGATCGCCGTAGCGTTGCCTGAGAAAGCGCTGGAAGAAACCGCCGGTTCCGAAACCGCAGGCAATGCTTCCTTGCTTGAAAGCATGAACGACGTTTATGACGAGTTGGGCGGCCGCGCATTCGATATATTGGAGATGAGCCTCAGGCTTGAACAGGAAATCGCATGCAGAAAGCTCGCCGAGCAGGAACTGATGGTGAGCGAGGCACGCTTTCATGCGCTAATCGATTACGCATTTCATTGGGAATACTGGGAAGGGGCGGATGGCCATATCCAATACATGTCGCCCTCTTGCGAGCGCATTACCGGGTACTCGGCGGCTGAATTCATTGCGAATCCGGAACTGATTTACGACATCATCAATCCCGACGACCTCCATTTGATGGAAGCGCACAGACGCAGCAACACGGTATGTGAAGAAGGGGAAGAGGAGATTGAATACCGCATCGTCAAGAAAAATGGCGCCCCCGGCTGGATAGCCCATAGCTGCAATACCATTTACACGCAAACAGGCGAATTTCTGGGCCGCCGCGGCTGCAACCGAGACCGGACGGGGCGGCACAAGCGGGATGATTATCTGCGCCTTGCCGAAACCGTTTTCAAATCAGTCAACGATGCGGTTCTCGTAACCGACCAAAGCAATCGGATCGTCGCGGCCAATCCGTCATTTACTACCGTTACCGGCTATACCGAAGAAGAAATGCTGGGCAAGGATCCATCGCTGCTTTCCGACGGCAAGATGGAGTCGGAAACGGCTAAAGACATGTGGCAGCAACTCCATGCAACCGGACGCTGGCAAGGCGAGATCATGAACCGCCGCAAGAGCGGGGAATTTTATGTCGCCTGGGTTTCGATCAATAGCGTACTCGATGCCAAGGGCGAGTTGAGCAATTATGTTGCAGTCTTTTCCGATATCAGCGAGCGCAAGATTAATGAAAAACGCATGCAGTATCTGGCGCATTACGATTTGCTGACTGACTTGCCAAACCGCGCGCTACTCGCCGACCGCTTGCAACAGGCCTTGATCAAGGCCCGGCGCGACAATGAGTTGCTGGCCTTGATGTTCGTCGACCTGGACAAATTCAAATCGATAAACGACACGTATGGCCATTACGTAGGCGATCTGCTACTTAAGGAAGTAGCGAAACGCCTGAAATGCTGTATACGCGAATCGGATACTGCGGCTCGCATTGGCGGCGACGAATTCATCGTGCTTTTGCCTAGCATTCAAGTGGAAAAAGATGCTGTGACGGTGGCGGAAAAAATTCTGGAGGAAGTCACAAAGCCATGCGACTTGGCCGGAAACGACGTGCATATAGGCGTCAGTATAGGCATTGCAATTTATCCAATAGACGGGAAAAACAGCGAGTCGCTGATGACAAATGCCGATGCCGCGATGTATCAGGCCAAGCATGGCGGCGGCCCGTCAATAGTGTCTTATGGAGAGATCGGATGAGCGCAACTTTTTCATGAGGGCGGTCGCTGCGCTGCCCCACGCTCATGAGGATGTCAGGATAAACTGATAAACTCTTTTCAATTAAATCCCTCCCTAATATCGAGATGATCCACATGAATTCCATACAGAATAATAATGCAGCTATTGTCGATGCCGCTATCACCAGCCGCAGATCTGTCCGCGCTTTCCGCAAAGACCCGGTATCGCTGGATGTGGTCGGCGCTATTCTCGAAGTGGCTTCAAGAGCGCCTTCTTCAGCCAACATGCAGCCGTGGCGCGTCTATGTGGTAACTGGCGAGGCCCGCCAGCGGCTGGTCGATGTCGCCTGCCGCGCTTATGACAATGAGCCCGATCAGCACGTAAGCGAGCTCCAATACTACCCTTCCACAATGTTCGAACCTTATCTTTCCCGCCGCCGTAAGATGGGGCTGGCGCTCTACTCGCTGCTGGGCCTCAAAAAGGAAGACAAGGAAGGCATGCGTCTGCAGCAGCGTAGAAATCTGCAGTTTTTCGATGCGCCGGTCGGGATGCTGTTCACCATGCATCGAGACTTGACCGACGCCAGCCTGATCGACTATGGCGCCTTCATTGGAAATATCATGACTGCAGCGCGCGCACGCGGGCTGGATACGTGCAATGTTGGCGCCTGGAGCGCCTATCACCGTGTAGTCGGCCCCGAATTGAAGCTGACACCGCAAGAGCTGCTGCTCGGCGGCATGGCGCTCGGATATGAAGATACCGAGGCTTTGGTAAGCCAATTGCGCACGGATCGTTTGCCGCTATCCGAATTCGTTACTTTCCTTACGGATTGAAGCCGTCCAGTCAAACCGGAAACAGTAATTAAATAGGGTCGCATGCCTTTGTTGAGGCATTGCGACCCTATCGATTCAGATTTTCAGTTGGCGTTCTTATTGCGCTTGGACTTGGCAGGAGCCTCATCCAGGTTTTTTTCCTGCCGTACTTTGGCAACTAGGCCGTCCATGACCTTCAGCGCGGCGGCCTGCAGTTCGGCTTCGGACATGTTCATCCTGACGCCGCCTGCAACCATCGAGGGAGAAGTGATGTAACGGCCATCGATCGCGATCGTCGGCACGCCGTCGATCTTGAACAGCGACTGTAGCTGGCCCGCGCTTTGCGTCAGGGACTCTATCGACGGGGAGTTGTAGATCTCGATGAACTTGTTCCTGTCCACTCCGTTTTTAGTGATGAAGTCGAAAACCTGCTCGTCGCGCCTCAAAGGCAGACCTTCGACCTGAACGGCATTGAATATCTTGGAGTGCAACGAATCCAGCTTGCCCATTGCCGAGAGCGTATAGAACATTTTCTGCTGAGGCCGCATTGCATCGTTAAAGCCGACGGCGACGCGCTTGAACACAATGTTGTTGCCCTGTTTTTTAGCCCAGCTTTTCAAAAAAGGGTCGAACGAATAGCAGTGCGAGCACCAATAGCCGAAAAATTCGATTACCTCGACCTTCTTTCCCGTATCGGTCGTTTGCGGTGTTTCCAACGTCGAATATCCGAGGCCGCTCTGCGGGGCGGCAGATACAGTGATGGCTACCAGGCCGAGCACCAATGCAGCGAGCCATTTACGAAGAAAAACCATTTGATGTCCCTTTTAAAAGATCATTTCAGATTACGGGCAACGTCGGTATCGACGCCGTTCTCCTTCAGCTTCCCGCGCATGCGATTCATCGTTTCGGTCTGGGTGAACGGCCCAATACGAACCCGGTACAGGGTTCCGGTTTGGGAAATCAATTCACTGACACCCGCTTCGTACCCCAGTAGTGCAAGTTTTGCCCGCATGTTGTCGGCATCGGTGGAGCTTCGGAACGCCCCCGCTTGCAGATAGTAGGGCCCTTTTTCTCCAGGTTTGCCGGCAACTTCCTTGGCATCCGGTTTTGCGGTCTTGTCAGCAGGCGTAGAGGCGGCGGACTGTACATCTGTCTTGCCGTCTTCCGTGTTGTCTTTCGCGAAGTCTTTCGCAGCTTCCTTCACCGCTTCCCTGTTGCGGTACAGCGGCTGGTTCGGATCGGCGCTCTGCGCCGCGGTCGAAGTCGATGGTTTTTCCTGCTTGTCCTGCTTGTTGTTGAATGGGCCGGATGATTTCGTAATCATCATGGCGACTACGAGTGCAATGGCCAGGCCGGCGACAAGGCCGATGATCAATCCCAGCAGGGTGCCGCCTTTTTGCTTGTTAAAATAATTGCCCATAATTTCCCGATCACATCTTGTTTGGTGCTGATACGCCAAGGAGCGCCAGTCCATTTCTCAAAACCTGCCTTGTTGCATACAGTAACGCGAGACGCGCCAACTTGGTGGACTCGTCATCGACCAAAAATCTTTCTGCATTGTAATAGCCGTGCAGTTCGCCCGCCAGATCGCGCAGATAAAATGCGACCTGATGCGGGCCGAGCTCTTCCAATGCATGGGCGAGCACGTCCGGATAGTCTGCCAGCCGCGCCAGGAGCGCGTTTTCCCTCGGTGCGGTAAGCGGCGCCAAGTCAACGCCATCCAGAATGGATTCGTCGCCGCCCCACTGGATGAACACCGAACAGATGCGCGCGTGCGCGTACTGGATGTAATAAACGGGGTTCTCATCGGATCGCGCCAGTGCCAGATCGACATCGAACACGAACTCGGAGTCGGCTTTGCGCGAAATGAGGAAGAAGCGCACTGCATCGCGTCCTCGCACCACATCGCCGCCGCCCGACCATTCAATCAGATCGCGCACAGTCACATAAGAGCCGGCGCGCTTGGAAATCTTGACTTCAGCGCCGTCTTTCATCACCGTAACCATCTTGTGCAGCACATAGTCGGGGTACGTGGCGGGGATGCCGAGGCCGGCCGCCTGAAGACCGGCGCGAACGCGCGCAATCGTGCCGTGGTGGTCGCTGCCCTGAACATTAATGGCTTTTTCAAACCCGCGCCGCCATTTGCTGATATGGTAAGCGACATCCGGCACGAAGTAGGTGTAAGTGCCGTCGGACTTCTTCATTACGCGATCTTTGTCGTCGCCGTAATCGGTGGTGCGCAGCCAGAGCGCGCCCTCTTCCTCGAAAGTCTTGCCTGCCTTTGCCAACGCATTGACGGTTTCGTCTACTTTGCCGTCTCGGTAAAGGGACGATTCAAGAAAGTAGTTGTCGAAGCGTATGCCGAACATCTGCAAGTCGATGTCCTGCTCGTTGCGAAGGTAAGTCACCGCAAATTCCCGAATCGAATCTATGTCGTCGCGGTTGCCGCTTGCGGTGATGGGGGAGCAATTGTTGGCAACGATAGTTTTTTTCGCCATGAAGTCGGCAGCAATGTCGGCTATATAGTCGCCGTTATATGCCGCTTCCGGCCAGCCTGCTTCACCCGGCTTCAATCCTTTCGCTCTCGCCTGCACCGATAGCGCCAGGTTTTCAATCTGCACGCCGGCATCGTTGTAGTAGAACTCGCGCGTAACCTCATAACCTTGTGATTCCAGCAGAGCCGACAGCGCATCGCCGAGCGCCCCTTGCCGCCCGTGCCCAACGTGCAGCGGCCCGGTCGGGTTGGCGGAAACAAATTCGACCATGACCTTTTTGTTGGCTCCGCCATGGCTTTTGCCGAAGTCTTTTCCCTCGTGCATTACAGCCTTGACCACGGCCTGCTTGGCCGCTGCCGCGATGCGCAAGTTGATAAAGCCGGGCCCGGCTATTTCGGCTGACGAGATCAGGTCCCCGCTATCTGGATGGGAGAGTACTGCTGAAACGATTGCCTGCGCCAGTTCGCGTGGATTTTTTTTAAGCTGCTTCGCGATCTGCATCGCCACATTGCAGGCTATATCGCCGTGCGAGGGGTCGCGCGGCCGCTCCAGAGTGATGAGAGGCTGAATGCCGCTGTCGTCCAGCACAGAGCTCAAGGCGACTTGCAGGAGTTGGGTAATTTGCTGTTTCTGTTGGGAAAGCATGAAAAATGAATGGTGAACGCCAGGAAAAGGCCAGCCGAGTTTCAGCAAGCGAAGAGTAAGGAAATAAGTGATTATACTGTTTTGCTTGGAGGTATCACAGACAACGAGCAGTCCTCGTCAGCCTTAACACCGCTTTGCCTGCTATGGGCATCTATTTATTCGGAAGCGGACCGCTGAACAGGAATAGTGCAACAAAAAAGGGATCGCTGCTTGAAGCAGTGACCCCAACCCTGCTGAAATAGTAACTAATGTCCAGTCTGCAACCATAACTATATGGCCTGGTTCAGGCAGCAATCTCTTTTCGAGGTAATGGTTGGAAATTATCTGTTATTACGGCGCGTGCGCGCCTGTCCGGGCCCTGTCTCAGCGTTGAAGATTTTCTGTTGTTCGGGTGACAACGTTGCGTAGAAGGTTTTAAGCGCGTTCAGTTGCGCCGTCATCTGGCTTTCGCGCTCCCTCATCCTTTCCAGCATTTTTTCCATCCGGTCGGGAGCCGTCAGTTTCGCCATCTCAGCCGGGTTCCAGTTCGGCGGCGTCAGATTCTTCATTGTCGCCGTCGTGTAGTTTTGCCACGCGGCCTCCTGCTCCGCATTCAGTTTGAGCTTGTCATGCAATGCGGCATGACGCTGGCCGAATCGTTCCTTCGTGCGTTCGTTCAATTGGCCATTGTGCCAATTGCGTTCCATTCCGGGGCCGCCTCTGCCTCCGTAACCGCAACCCCATTCCGGCTGGTCGGGGGAAAGAACTGCAGAAATGGCGGTACCGATGCCGGCCGCGGCGAAACCCAGCGCTGTCACGCTAAGTAAAAGATACTTGTTCCATTTCTTCATGATTGATCCTTTCGGCCTGTAAATCATGACTACAGTATAGGGGCCGAAATGCCGGACCGATAAGTATCCGCCGAGGAAATAATTGTAATATTTTGTGTCTGTGATCAGCCCAAACCCGCCGGGTTATCTCGAAAACAAGTGACGTTGCCGGAAAAGGCAAAGAGAGAAGTAGAACCGATTTCATAAATAGGACGGCTTAAATCCGGCCTTTCCTATTTATGAAAGCCGAGGAAGATTTTATTCGTACTGATTGACCAGGCGGCCGACGCCGTCGATCACGACTTCGACGGTGCTTCCCGGTTTCATCGAGCCGACGCCGATCGACGTGCCGCACGAAATGATATCGCCGGGTTGCAGCGTCATATCGTGTGAAATCATGCTTACCAGCTTGTAAGGCGTGAAGATCATGTCGCTTACCGGATAATTCTGACGTTCGGTACCGTTGAGATAGGTTTTTACGGACAATTTGTTCGGGTCGATATCGGTAACAATGCCGGGACCGAATGAGCCGAAGGTGTCAAAACCCTTTGCGCGCGTCCATTGCGCGAAAGTGGGATCCTTCTGAATAATTTCTCCGGCGGTCACGTCATTGCTGCAGGTATAACCGAAGATGAAGTTCGGTGCGTCCGCTTCGGATACTTCCTTGCAGCGCTTGCCGATAACGATGCCGAGTTCACCCTCGTAAACGACTTTGCCGTCATAGGAATTAGGCTTTTTAACGGTTTCGCCATCTGCGATGAAAGCGGTGCCCGGTTTCAGCAGATATAGAGGTTCGGTCGGTTCCGCGACGTTGAGCTTGGCCGCGAGAGAATGGAAATTGTTCCACAGCAAAATCATCTTGCTAGGCACGCAGGGCGTAAGCAATTTGACCTCGGCAAGTTTCACTTTCTCGCCGGTCGGTTCCGGTTGCTCGAACATATTGCCGCGGTGAATGCTGATCGTATCCCCTTCCAGAGTTCCGAAACCTTCCTTACCGCCAAAATTAAAACGTACCCATGTCTTCATCTCTTCTCCTTGTTGTTAGGCGCATAGTTACGCCATTATTGCGGGTCCATTGCAAGGACTCTATGGTATCGGGAGCAGCTGGCAAACACCGGGCTCACTACATCGGCCAGCAGTTGTAGTAAGCCCGGTGTTTGCCTTTTACTGTTTTTGTACGATAGCCCTTGCAAAATTATATCGGCAATTGCAGGGCTTGCGCGTGATTTCAGGGCAAAGGAATTTAACGGGTAGTAAATGACCAGTTGCGCGAGACGGATATGGGCGCGGATATGCATTCGTTTGTATTAAGGTCCCTGAGGCATACTGTGCCGGAAAACGCCGCCTCATAAACAGTTTGCGGCGTCAATTCCTGAAAAGGAACTGTCGCGGCAGAGAAGGATTGCGTATTGGCATCGGTCGTTCCTGACAAAACGCGGCCGCTCAAAATGGCGTTGTCTCCCTGTTTTTGTATGGTAAATGCCTGAACGTCAATGCGCTGGTCCAGGTCGGCATGAACGCTGACAGGATACCCAACCTGTTTTCCCGCGAACTCCGGAAATGACGCTGCGGGCAGTGGATCCGGGTTTTCGGTGTAGTGAGCGAAACTGGTAGGGACTTGCTTCTGAGACGGGTAAGGGTAAGTCACGATTGCACCATTGCCTAAGCTGGTAAAGCTGCCGCGCACCGCAAAATTTTCTGTAAAGATGGTGTACCGCCCATCGTAAGAAGGGCCGGCACCGGCCCCCGCTTCCTTGAACGAGGGCTGAAAAATGATAAAGCGATGGTAAATTGCTGTAATCAACTCTTCGGCCGCAGTCACTCCAGATGTGTCATCCAAAGCGGAAATTACTTCGCCGCAGCCATATTGGCTGCCGAGCGAAAAGCCGGCAGCCGTCATTCGATCCGGGCAGGCATCGACGCCTGTAAATCCTGGCTTGCCAAGTGTCTCGGAATGAGTAATCGGCGAACTGCTATTACTCTCTGAATCAAGGAAGGGGCCGTTTATGCGCTGATAATCAGTATGGTTCTGAGCGGCTTTGGCGATTTCGCTGCTGAACGCAAGCTTTGCCAGACCTGCGGCGCTACGGCGATCATTGATGTGCGTAAAGCCTTCTGTTGCAGTAGTGCTACTGGAAGATGGGGATGAAGTACTGTCGCTCCCGCCGCCGCATGAAAATGAAACAAGCGTGGCCAGCAGAATACTGGCGGCAGCTAGAAAACGGGGGTAAGGTTTCATAAATAATTGCAAAAAGGAAAACAAAATTAGATGCCTAATAGCACATAAAGTTGCAATGCCCGGTTAATTATTTATTATAGGAAGCTAACTTATCCTTGAAGTTGAGGTAAAGCAGGACGCTCGCAGATAGGAATGTTGCAATCGCAGCCGGATGCCTTCGGTAAAGGCAGGGCGGGGATCAGGCGAACTTGTTCAGCAGTGCAGCCAGTTGGCGGGTACGCTCCGCGGCATCCTCCATGTTGGCGGAATCGGCGGTCTGCGTAACCATTGCGCTTGTCAGAAGATTCACAAAGGCGCGGTCGAGCGCCTTGCGCGCTGCGGCCATCTGCTGGGCTACTCCGTCGCAGTCGGACGGAACGGCAGCCTGGGCGATCAATTTCTGCACGCCGCGCAACTGGCCTTCCACTCTTGCCAGACGGTGCAGCAGGTCCCTTTTCTGATCCGCGTTCAACGCTGTTCCCTGCACCACCTTCAGAGGCGTGTCAGCCATGATAGGATTCCTTTGACATGAAAATAATACTGTGTAGGGTATCTTAACACCATCCAAATTGTTGACTCCCAACAATTTCTGCAAGACTGGCGGATTTGACACTTTAAAGCCACAGTTCGAATTGCGTATAAACGCCAAGTTGGAGCGCGGAAAGACGGTTACGGGAAACGAAAATTGCCAGAACCCTTAAATGACAAGCGCGCGGGAGAATACGCTGAACAGTATTTTCCCGCGCGCCTTATCCGGCAATGCAAGTCAGCGCCGTTACATGTTGGCGATCATTGCGTCCCCGAAGGCCGAGCAGGAAATTTCGGTTGCATCCGGCATCAGGCGGGCAAAGTCGTTGGTGACTTTTTTGGACGCTATGGCTTTCTGCATCGAATTGATGACTATGTCGGCAGCTTCCGTCCAACCCATGTGGCGCAGCATCATTTCTGCCGACAGGATGACCGAACCCGGGTTAACGAAATTCTTGCCTGCCAACGAAGGCGCAGTGCCGTGAGTGGCTTCGAAAATCGCGATTGAATCCGACATGTTGGCGCCCGGAGCAATGCCGATGCCGCCGACCTGCGCAGCCAGCGCATCCGAAATATAGTCGCCATTCAGGTTCAATGTGGCCAGCACGCTGAATTCTTCAGGACGCAGCAGGATTTCTTGCAGGAAAGCGTCGGCCAGTACGTCCTTGACGATGATTTCCTTGCCGGTTTTCGGGTTTTTAAATTTGCACCACGGACCTTTGCCGATCACTTCCGCGCCGAATTCCCTCTGCGCCAGCGCATACCCCCAGTCGCGGAAACTGCCTTCCGTGAACTTCATGATATTGCCCTTGTGCACCAGCGTGACTGACGAGCGGTCGCAGTCGATTGCATACTGAATCGCCTTGCGCACCAGGCGCTCCGTGCCTTCGCGCGAGACCGGCTTGATGCCGATGCCGGATGTCTCAGGGAAGCGGATCTGGCTGACGCCCATTTCGCGAACAAGAAAGTCGATTACTTTCTTTGCTTCGGCAGACCCTTCCTGCCATTCGATGCCGGCATAGATGTCTTCGGTGTTTTCGCGGAAAATGACCATGTCGGTTTTCTCCGGCTCACGCAGTGGCGACGGGACACCCTGGAAATAACGCACCGGGCGCAGGCATACATACAGGTCAAGCTGCTGACGCATCGTAACGTTAAGCGAGCGAATGCCGCCGCCGATCGGAGTCGTCAGCGGACCCTTGATCGAAACCGCATACTCTCTCAGGGCATGCATGGTTTCGTCAGGCAGCCAGACGTCCGGGCCGTATACCTTCAGCGATTTTTCACCGGCAAAGATTTCCATCCAGGCTATCTGGCGCTGGCCTCCGTAAGCCTTCGCGATTGCGGAATCGATAACCTTGCGCATTACAGGAGTCACATCGATGCCGATGCCATCGCCTTCAATGAAAGGAATAATGGGGTGATTCGGCACATTCAGCGAGAAATCGGCGTTGACTGTTATCTTTTCTCCATTAGCAGGAATTTTGATGTGCTGGTACATTGTTGCTGTCTCCGAATTGAATCCATACTTGATAATAACTGGGCCGTCGCTTCAGACGACGGCACCATCGGCGTCGCCTTTTTCTTTCACATCCTTCACATTCTTGATCAGGTCTTCGCGCTTGATGCCGAGCCATATTGCGACTGCCGCTGCGACAAATACCGAGGAATAGATGCCGAAAAGAATGCCGATTGTGAGAGCGACGGCGAAGTAATGCAGTGTCGGGCCACCGAAAAGCAGCATCGACAGCACCATCATCTGGGTGCAGCCATGGGTGATGATGGTTCGTGAAATCGTGCTTGTAATTGCATGGTCGACCACCTCGGTGACACTGGCGCGACGCAGTTTTCGAAAATTTTCGCGAATCCGGTCGAAAATAATGACCGATTCATTGACGGAATAACCGAGCACCGCCAGCACCGCCGCCAGCACCGACAGCGAGAATTCCCACTGGAAAAAAGCAAAGAAGCCCAAAATGATGACGACGTCGTGCAAATTCGCGATGATGGCGGCGACAGCGTATTTCCACTCGAACCGGAATGCCAGATAGATCATCACGCCGAGCACGACCATGCCGAGCGCCATCAAGCCGTCATGAGCCAGTTCTTCGCCCACCTGCGGTCCGACGAATTCCACCCGCTTGAGCTGTACGCCGGCATCCTGAGTGTTCAGGGCCTTCATTACCTGCTCGCTTTGCTGGGTGGAGGTCATGTTTTTCTGCAGCGGCAGGTTGATCATCACGTCTTGCGCGCGTCCGAAGCTTTGCACCTGAAAGTCGGCAAAGCCCAAGCCCTGCATGGTCTTGCGCACGCCTTCCAGATCAGCCGCCTTCTGATAGCTGACTTCCATCACCGTGCCGCCCGTGAATTCGACCGACAGATGCAATCCCTGATGCCAAAGAAAGAATATCGAAGCGACGAAAGTAAGCGCCGAAACGAGGTTGAAGACCAGCGCGTGGCGCATGAAGGGAATGTCTTTTTTGATGCGAAAGAATTCCATGTCGAATCCTGATTATGTGTTTGCTAAATGAATCGCTTTACCTGTAAAGCGATTCGCTATTTCTGGCCTGGCTTCCAGATTTGTCCGATTGCCAGCGAGGTCACTTTCTTCTTGCGTCCGTACCATAGATTGACGACGCCGCGCGACACGAACACCGCGGAAAAAACCGAGGTAAGGATGCCTAACACGTGCACAACAGCAAACCCCCGCACTGCCCCCGAGCCGAAAATCAAAAGCGCCAGACCGACTATCAGAGTGGTTACGTTGGAGTCGAGAATCGTCGCCCACGCATGCGAAAAACCATTCGCAATCGCCATTTGCGGTGAATTTCCGGCGCGCAGTTCCTCACGTATACGCTCGTTGATCAGCACGTTGGCGTCGATCGCCATACCGAGCGCGAGCGCAATCGCCGCAATACCCGGCAACGTCAAGGTTGCCTGCAAAAGCGACAGCAAAGCCACCAACAGCAGTACATTCATCGCCAGCGCCAGCACGCTGAAGAAACCGAACAGCATGTAATAGAAGACCATGAAGAGCGAAATCGCGGCGAAGCCATACAGTGTCGAATGGAAACCTTTGGAAATATTCTCGGCGCCGAGTTGCGGCCCGATCGTGCGTTCCTCGATGATCTCCATCGGAGCTGCGAGCGAACCTGCGCGCAGCAGCAGAGCCAAATCATTGGCTGCCTCCGAATTTCCCATCCCGGTAATCTGGAAGCGCGAGCCCAGTTCATCGCGAATCGAAGCCACTGTCAGGACTTCGCCCTTGCCTCTCTCGAACAGGACGATTGCCATCATCTTGCCAATCTTGTCGCGCGTTGCCTGGCGCATCTTGCGGCCGCCGTCGCCGTTCAGGTCGATGCTGACCGACGGCTGCTGGTTCTGGTCGAAGCTGGAGGATGCATTCGAAATGTATTCGCCCGTGATCACCGGTTCCTTGTACAGGATGACCGGCGCACCTTTGCCGACCTTGAACAGTTCGGAGCCGAACGGCACCGCGACAGATCCTTCAGTGCCGCGTGCAATCGATTCATCGACCATGCGCACTTCCAGCGTGGCGGTGCGGCCGATGATGTCTTTCGCGCGGGAAACGTCCTGAACGCCTGGCAACTGCACCACGATCCGGTCCGCGCCCTGACGCTGGATGATTGGCTCGGCAACGCCCAGTTCATTGACGCGCTTCGATAACGTGGCAATATTTTGCTTGATGCCGTCTTCCTGCGTTTGCTTCAGTGCCTCTGGCTTCAGCGTCAGGGCCAGCTTCTGGTAGGTTCCGTCGACGCTTTGGCCGAATTGCACATCGCCCATTTGCGTTCCAAGCACTTCCTTGGCGCGCTCCAGGGTCTGCGTGTCGGTAAAGCGAATCTCGATGTTGTCGCCGCTACGCGAGATGCCGGAATGACGGATGTTCTTGTCGCGCAACAGGCTGCGCGCGCTGGCCTGCAAACCTTGCAGCCGCGTGTTCAGTACCGCCTTGATATCCACCTGCATCAGAAAATGAACGCCGCCGCGCAGGTCGAGGCCGAGGTACATCGGCAGCGCATGCATGTCCTGCAGCCATTTCGGCGTATTCGACAGTAGGTTGAATGCGACGATATAGGTCGGATCGGCCGGATCGGGATTCAGTTCTCTTTCCAGAAGCGACTTGGCCTTGAATTGACTGTCCGTGTCGGCAAAGCGGGCTCGAACCGAATTGTGCACGCCGCTCATTTCATAAAGCACGCCTTCCGGCCGGAGGCCGCCTTTTTGCAGGATCTGTTCCACCTGCCCCATCAATCCGGGGTCAACCTTGACCGTAGACTTGGCGCTGCTCACCTGTACCGCGGGCGATTCGCCGAAAAAGTTGGGTAGGGTATATAGCGTGCCGAACAGCAGTGCGACAACAATAAGGATGTATTTCCAGAGGGGGTAGCGGTTCATAGTATTTCAGCTTTTGTATTTTATCCGCAGCACGAAGGAGGCAATTTGTCGACCGAATTCAACCCGCCGGCATCCAGCGTGCCTTTCGGCAACAACGTCACGATGGCTGATTTTTGCATCTGAACTTCGACATTATTGGCGACCTGAAGGACGACAACATTGTCTGTGACGCTGACCACTTTTCCCAGGATGCCGCCGGAGGTAATGACTTCGTCGTCCTTGCCGAGCGCATTAATCATGTCTCTTTGCTCTTTTTGCCGTTTCTGCTGGGGCCGGATCATCAGAAAATACAGAACGACGAACATCAGGAGGATGGGTAGGTAGTCTACGAGACTACCCATGCTAAAGCCGGGATTCGCGGATTGCGCATACGCGTTGGTGATGAACATGTGTTCTCCAGATCAGGGTATGAAATAACTAGTCATTCTAGCACCGAGGAGAATATTTCTACACGCCTCTGGCACGGTCCGCTCCGAATTGCGCCACAAAACGCCCGAATTGGTTCTCGTCGAGAGCAGCTCGAATCTCGCGCATCAGTTCAACGTAATAGTAGAGGTTGTGGATCGTATTCAGCCGCGCTCCCAGAATCTCGCCAAGCCGGTGAAGATGATGCAGGTAGGCACGCGAAAAGTTGCGGCATGCATAGCAGCCGCAGGTTTCGTCCAGAGGCAACTGGTCATCCTTGTAGCGCGCGTTTCTAATCTTTATATCGCCGAATCGGGTGAACAACCAGCCGTTGCGCGCGTTGCGCGTAGGCATCACGCAGTCGAACATGTCGATGCCGTTAGCCACACCCGCAACCAGATCTTCCGGCGTGCCGACGCCCATCAGATAGTGGGGCTTGGAAGCCGGCAGACGCGGTCCGATATGCGACAAGATGCGAAGCATCTCTTCCTTGGGTTCGCCAACGGACAGGCCGCCTATGGCCATTCCATGGAAATTCATTTCTTCTAGCTGAGCCAGCGATTCGTCGCGCAAATCGGTAAACATGCCGCCCTGAACGATGCCGAACAGCGCATTCGGATTTTCGCCTCGGTCGAACTCGTCCTTCGAGCGCTTTGCCCAACGCAATGATAAACGCATCGATTTGGCCGCTTCATCCGCTGTCGCCGGCCTTCCGTCTATTTCGTAAGGGGTGCACTCGTCGAACTGCATCACGACATCGGCATTGAGCGTGCGCTGAATCTGCATCGAGATTTCGGGGGAAAGAAAAAGCCGGTCGCCATTTACCGGCGAAGCGAACTTCACCCCCTCTTCGGCGATCTTGCGCATAGCGCCGAGTGAAAATACCTGGAAGCCGCCTGAATCGGTAAGTATCGGCTTGTCCCAGCCAATGAAACGATGCAGGCCGCCGAATTTCTCTATCACTTCCAGGCCGGGACGCAGCCACAAGTGAAAAGTGTTGCCGAGTATGATCTCAGCGCCGATCTCGTTCAGTTCGAGCGGCGACATTGCCTTGACCGAGCCGTACGTACCGACCGGCATGAACACCGGTGTTTCGATGACGCCGTGGTTCAGCGTCAGGCGGCCGCGGCGCGCTGCGGTGCTGCAATCGGATTTAAGTAGCTGGAAGTCAAGCATGGGCGGAGCAGTTCAATAACATGGCGTCGCCGTAGCTGAAGAAGCGATAGCGTTGCGAAATCGCATGGGCATAGGCTTTTCTATAAATGTCATACCCGGCAAATGCTGAAACCAGCATCAGCAGCGAGGACTTGGGCAAATGAAAATTGGTTATCAGGCGCGTCACGGTCCGAAAACGGTAGCCGGGCGTAATGAATAGCGCGGTATCGGCATTCCCCGCCTGTAGCGGGCCGGACTGCGAAGCGGATTCCAGCGCGCGCAGGCTGGTGGTGCCGACCGCGATTATGTCGTGTCCGGCAGCGCGGGCCGCGAGCACCGCATCAACGGTATCCTGAGGAATCGTGTATCTCTCCGTGTGCATCTTATGCTCGGATAAAATCTCGGTGCGGACCGGCTGAAACGTCCCCGCTCCGACGTGCAGGGTTACATATGCCAGCTGCACGCCTTTTTCCCGCAGCCTGCCAAGCAGATTTTGGTCGAAGTGCAGGCCGGCAGTCGGAGCGGCGACCGCGCCCGGCTTCTTGGCGTAGACAGTCTGGTAACGTTCTTCGTCGAACTGGTCTGCCGCGTGGTCTATATATGGCGGCAACGGCAGTTTGCCGTGCCGGTCGATCAGTTTAAGCGCGTCCGATGGGAAATGAAGGGTAAAAAACTCGGCTGCGCGCTCGCCGACCCTGACGTCGAACGACTCGTCCAGCCGGATCAGGTTGCCCGCTTTCGGCGGTTTCGATGCACGCACCTGTGCCAGTACGGTCTGGCTGTCGAGCAAGCGCTCGATCAGTATTTCAACTTTGCCGCCGGTATGCTTGGCGCCGAAAAGCCGCGCCTTCAGCACGCGAGTATCGTTGAACACCAGGAGATCGCCGGGCGACAGCAGATCCACGATATTGGAAAAGTTGCGGTCGGCAAGCTCGTCGCTGTTCACCTGCAGCAGACGCGATGTGCTGCGCTCGGGCAGCGGAGTCTGTGCGACCAGTTCTTGTGGAAGTTTGAAGTCGAAGTCGGATAAACAGTACATGAGTATGAGGTGATATAGCAGGAAAAATGCCGCAAAGTACGCTATTTTACGCTTTCAGCGCTCGCGCATGGATATGGCGCGAGCTCGTTTCGATCCGGCTTCCGTTTTAATGCCTGCAAGCTGGTTTTCCCCGGTTGCCAAATGCGTCCGTAAAGTGTCGTCAGTTCCGCCAGGAAGCCGGCATGCCACGGCGAGACCATATCCCAGGAAAAGCGCCATTCCCACGATCCTTGGCCCAGCCCGGGGCGGTTCATCCGGTGCGCCGAATCAAGGCCGAGCACGTCCTGCATGGGCGCAATGGCGAAAGCGGCCACCGAGGCCGAAGCGGTCCGGATCAGATCCCAGTGGATCCAGTCGCCGCTGACGCTCAGGTAGCGGCGGGCATAATCCCGCTCAAGCTCCGAAAGCGAATTCCACCATCCGCATGTTGTATCGTTGTCATGCGTGCCGGTGTATGCGACGGTATCGGACTGGTAGTTATGCGGCAGGTAAGGGTTGTCAGGATTGAAGTCGAATGCGAATTGTAGTATGCGCATGCCGGGCAGGCCGAGGCGTTTGCGCAGCGCCGTCACTTCGGCAGTGATAATGCCGAGATCCTCGGCGATAAGCCTGAGTGCGCCCAGTTTTTGCTGCAGGGCGCTGAATAGCGCCGCTCCAGGCCCCGGTAGCCAGTGTCCATCCATCGCGGTTTCTGCCTCGACCGGGATTGCCCAATAAGATTCGAAGCCGCGGAAGTGATCGATTCTCACCATATCGTAGAGCTTCATCGCCCACTGCATCCGATCATTCCACCATTGGTAGCCTTGCGCAGCGTGCGCCGGCCAGCGATATAATGGATTACCCCAATGTTGGCCGGTGTCGCTGAACTTGTCGGGGGGCACACCCGAAACTGCCAGCGGTTGACCATTGGCGTCGAGATCGAACAGTTCGGAATGCGACCAGACATCGGCACTGTGCAAGGCAACGAAGATTGGTACGTCGCCGACGATCTCGACGTCGCGCGCGTTGGCATAGGCCTTGAGTCTTTTCCACTGGTCGGAAAAACACCACTGGCAGAATTTCCACATGCCAACCTCTTCGGCATGCAGGCTGGCTGCATCCGCCAATGCAGCAGGGTCACGACGCGCAAGCGGCGCGGGCCAGTCCTGCCAGGATACGCCGCTGCCACCGCAAGCGCTTTCAAGTGCTTTGAAGAGCGCGTAATCGTCGAGCCAGCCATGGGCATCGGAACAGAATTTCTCGAATAGCAAGCGAATCTCTGTAGAGGCATTTGCAAAAAAACGTTTGGAAGCGCGTCTCAGACGCTCCATGCGAAAATGAATAACGGCAGGATAACTGACCCGAAGACCGTCAAAATCCGGCGCGGCCGCCAGATCGGCCTCATCCAGCCAGCCAGCATCGTGCAACTGGCCCAGATCTATCAACAGCACGTTGCCGGCGAAAGCGGAGGAGCTCATGTAGGGTGAATTGCCCAGGCCGATGTCGCCCAACGGCAAAACTTGCCATAGCGACTGGCGCCCCACTTGCAGCCAGTCGACAAAATGATAAGCCGCGGCGCCCAGGTCGCCTGCGCCATGGGGACCGGGCAGGGAGGTTGGATGCAAGAGAATGCCGCTACGGCGCGGAAGGGGCATGATGTTCGCGTGTTTACAGGAAGCAATTAGCTTACTTTCATATTGACGCAAAAGCAATTCGGCTGGTGTTGTAAAGCATTAATGAGAAAGCGCCAACCGAAGCTACAATCTATCAACACGATCTTAATTTTACTTTTTATGCCCGCACCGAAGCAGAAAAACGCCGTCAGCAAGCTCGCCCGCCTCGGCCTTCATACCGACGCGGACCTGGTACTGCACCTGCCGCTGCGCTACGATGACGAGACGCAAGTCTTGACAATCAGCGAGGCGGGCTTTCGCGGCGGCGAAGTTTCGCAGGTCGAGGGCGTCGTGACAGCCTGCGAAGTGCAGTATCGTCCAAGACGGCAACTGGTAGTGACCATAACCGACGGCTCCGAGCAGCTGGTACTGCGTTTTTTGAATTTTTACGGCAGCCAATCCAAGCAGTTCGCCGTAGGCAATCGTATCCGCGCGCGCGGAGAGTTGCGGCATGGGTTTTTCGGGGCTGAAATGGTGCATCCTGCATACAAGGTGATTGCCGAAGGCGCGCCGCTGCCCGAAGCGCTGACGCCGGTCTATCCCGCAGGGGAAGGGCTATCCCAAAACTGGCTGCGCAAGGAAATCGCTGCCGCTATGAGTCGCTTCGACTGGCGCGACACATTGCCACAGCAAGTGCTTGCTCGCTTGAATCTGTCATCCTTCGAGGCGGCGGTCAGACTGCTGCACAATCCGCCGCCGGAAGCGAGTCAGGATGCGCTGGCCGACCGCTCGCATCCGGCCTGGATAAGGATGAAATTCGACGAATTGCTGGCGCAGCAACTGTCGATGAAGCGCGCCCAGATGGCGCGCCGCGCCAAGGGAGCTCATCCGTTTTCCGTCTCAGGAACCCTGACCGGGAGCCTTCTACGCCGATTGCCTTTTTCGTTGACTGCCGAGCAGCAGCGCGTACTGGCCGAGATCAGCGCGAGCCTTAGTCAACCTTTTCCGATGCAGCGCTTGTTGCAGGGCGACGTCGGCAGTGGCAAAACCGTGGTTGCGGCGCTAGCGGCGGCGCAGGCGATCGATAGTGGTTTTCAGGCCGCTTTGATGGCGCCCACCGAGATTCTGGCCGAGCAGCATTTCCAGAGAATTGCTGGTTGGATGGAACCGCTCGGCGTGAAGACGGCATGGCTGACTGGAAGCTTGAGAAAACGCGAGAAGGAAGCCGCGCTGGCACTGGCCGAGTCGGGAGAGGCGCAACTGGTGATTGGCACGCATGCGCTGATTCAGGATTCGGTGCAGTTTGCGCGGCTGGGGCTCGTGATCGTCGACGAGCAGCACCGCTTCGGCGTGGAACAGAGGTTGAGCTTGCGCAACAAGGGTGAAGAGGGATATCCGCAAAGCCGGCTCGTCCCCCACCAGCTCATGATGAGCGCGACTCCGATTCCCCGCACGCTGGCCATGACCTATTACGCCGATCTTGACGTATCGGTGATTGGCGAGCTGCCGCCGGGCCGCACGCCGGTTATTACGCGCCTGATTGACCAAGCCCGGCGCGACCAGGTGATCGAGCGCATCCACTCAGCTGCACAGGCCGGCCGTCAGGCGTATTGGGTCTGTCCGCTGATCGAGGAATCGGAAGCATTGCAGCTTCAGACTGCGACCGATACGCATGCATTGCTGACTGAAGCATTGCCGGATCTTTCGGTCGGCCTTGTGCACGGGCGCATGAAGTCAGCAGAGAAACAGGCGGTAATGAACGCGTTTTCCCGTGGCGAGCTTCACCTGCTGGTCGCGACCACTGTGATCGAAGTCGGGGTCGACGTGCCGAATGCGTCACTGATGATCATCGAGCACGCGGAGCGCTTCGGCCTATCGCAACTCCATCAATTGCGCGGCCGCGTCGGGCGCGGTTCGGTCGAAAGCGTATGTCTCCTGCTGTACCAGACGCCGCTTGGCGAGACTGCGAAACAGCGCCTGGGCACGATGCGCGAAACCAACGACGGCTTCGAGATCGCGCGTCGCGACCTTGCCATTCGCGGTCCCGGCGAGTTTCTCGGGGCGCGCCAGTCAGGACAGGCGATGTTGCGTTTCGCCGACCTTGAAACCGATCAAAAACTGGTCGAGGCTGCGTTTGATCTGGCGCAACAATTGCTAGAGGAAGGCACTGCCGAAAGCGAAGCGATCATCAACATGCATCTGGCCCGCTGGCTGGGCATTCGGGAAGAGTTCATGAAGGTATAAAGGGCAACAATCCCGTAACAGATAACCCCCTATATTGAATTCCCGAAGAGGAATATATTGCCTATCGGTTACGATTTAAAAAATACATAAGCATGTCCTTCGGATACAGCTGTTTTGGAAAACACTTTCAATTGATCGATACCAGGATGACAAACCGGCTTTTTCTCTACCTCCGCCTTGTCCGGCTCGATAAGCCGATTGGCATCTTGCTGCTTTTGTGGCCGACGCTGGGAGCGCTTTGGATCGCCTCGGACGGCAGGCCTGACTGGCAGCTAACCGCCATATTTACGCTGGGTACGGTAATGATGCGTTCGGCAGGGTGCGCAATCAACGATTTTGCCGACCGCGACTTCGACCGTTACGTGAAGCGTACCGCCGAGCGGCCACTGACCAGCGGGCGGATATCGTCCTGGGAAGCGGTGATGGTGGCCGTTTTGCTGGCGCTTGCGTCTTTCTTGCTGATTCTTCCATTGAACGCGCTGACGCTGCAGTTATCGGCGGTTGCCGTTGTAGTCGCTGCAACGTATCCGTATTTCAAGCGTTTTTTCGCTTTGCCCCAAGCTTATCTCGGCATTGCATTTGGATTCGGGATACCGATGGCGTTTGCGGCAGTGCAGGATAGGATTCCCGCTTCGGCGTGGATGTTGCTGGTGGCGAACGTGTTCTGGGCGCTGGCTTACGACACCGAGTATGCAATGGTGGATCGCGACGATGACCTGAAAATCGGCATCAAGACTTCAGCCATTACTTTCGGGCGCTTTGATGTGGCCGCAGTGATGCTGTGCTATGCAGCTACGCTCGCGATTATTCTGGTTGTCGGCTGGCATGCGGGACTGAGGGGCTGGTTCGTTTCGGGCCTTCTGGCGGCTGCCGTTTGTGCCGGCTATCATTTCCGCCTGATACGCAACCGCGAGCGGACGGGCTGTTTTGCCGCATTCAGGCACAATAATTGGCTGGGGGCGCTGGTTTTCGCTGGAATAGCTATGGACTATGCATTGCGTTAGGGTTTATTCTTTTATCAAAGAGTAAATACACGACTTGAAGATTCATCGGTGAATTGCTGCCAACCATGTGGGTTATCATGCATGGGCCCACTTTTAAACAACCCTTATCGAGAGGAAAGCACCATGGACACTATGGAAAAAATCGAACAATCCAGAGAAAACCTGATGCGCAGCCTGAAATCGGTTATCGAGGACACTGAAAAAATGCTGGAAAACACCGCGCAACAGGCAGGCGATGGGTTCAAGAATGCAAAAGCCAAGCTGGAATCCACCTTGGATGATGCGAGATGGGAGCTGGGCCGGCTTGAAGACGCTGTGGTGGGAAAGACCAAGGACGCAATGGAATGCACCGATCGCTACGTGAAGGCCAATCCTTGGCAAGCTGTCGGAATCGGGGCCGCCGTGGGCGTGCTGGTCGGCATGCTGATGTCGCGTAAATAAACGTGGCTCTGGGCGAATCGATCTCAAGAATGGCGAGCGGCCTGCTCGCCATTCTGCAAACCCGGCTTGAATTGGCTGCGGTTGAACTGGAAGAGGAGTCGCTGCGTCTGTTTACGTATCTTCTTCTGGCGCTGGCCGCGCTGTTTTGCGTATTTGTTGCGCTGCTGCTCGGCATCTTGCTGATTGTTGTGTTGTACTGGGATGTGAACCGTATCGGCGTGATAGTTTCCCTGGTGGCGCTTTTCGGGGTTGCCGCGGTATTGCTCGCTGCCGGCATTTGCAAAAGTTACCGAAAAAAACCCAGGCTACTCGCCTATAGCCGGGACGAAATCGCAAAGGATATCGATAGGCTGAATCCGCTTGCATGATGGCTGCAACAGAACAGATAACGAGGTAAGGGGATGAAAAAACCAGCGGAAACTCTTGCGCAACGGCGAGAACAGCTGATCGCTCTCTGCCATTCTCAACGCGTGGGGCTGGCTGCTCAGGGGCGACTGCTAGAACAGTCCTCGGGCACGGTTTGCGCAGTGGCCCAGGTCGTGAACCAAATACGCAAAAGCCCATTGCTGCTTGCCGGTAGTGCGATCGCAGTGATGGCCATACGGCCTCGTCGCCTGCTTTCCTTGTTCGCCTCCGCGACCATGGCATGGAAAGCTTGGGAGAGGATTGCTCCCGTGGTGGCGCCTATCCTGAAAAGACACTGGAAATAGTCAGGGGCGGATGCCGCCGGAAGACAGCGTTCCGTTTTCCCGGCTATAAAATGTGGTTTTAACTTTCCCGGCCAAACTGTTCGCCCAGCTCCTCGCTGCGCGCAGCCGCTGCTTCTATCGCCGCAACTATCGCGTCCTTAACGCCACCCCGCTCCATGCTGGCGATCGCCGCGAAGGTGGTGCCTCCCGGCGAGGTTACGCGTTCGCGCAATATCGAGATAGGGTCAGCCGATTTCATGGCCAGTTCCGTTGCGCCCGAAAAAGTGGCAAGAGCGAGTTGGGTCGCCTGCCCCGCGGTAAAGCCCATTTTCTGCCCCGCCAACTGCATCGCTTCGATGAAATAGAATACATACGCTGGCCCGCTGCCCGACATCGCCGTGACAGCGTCAAGCATGCTTTCGTCGTCGACCCAAATCGTGGCGCCGACTGCCCTCAGGATCGCGTCCGCCATATTGCGCTGCCCATCCGATACGCTGCTGACAGCAAACATGCCGGTAATTCCCTTGCCGATAAGGGCGGGAGTGTTAGGCATGGTGCGCACGATAGCCTGATAGCCGCGCAGCCAGCGCGTCAGGTCGGAGGTGCGGATTCCGGCTGCGATCGATAGCACCAACTGGCTTGACAGGTGGGGCGAAAGCTCTGCCACTACCGCGCGGATCTGTTGCGGCTTGACGGATAAAACTATGACGTCGCTGCGGGCGATCGCAGAATCGATTCGGCCTCCGGCGCTGACTCCGAAAGTCTGCTGCAGGCCTTGCAGCGAGTCGGGGTTCTTGTCAATGACATGAATATTGCCTCCAGCGGTCAGCTTGCCTGCCAGCCCACCGATCAGGGCGGTAGCCATGTTGCCGCCGCCGATAAAACTGATTTTTAAGTTATTTTGCATAATCACGAGATCCAAAAATTGCGGTTCCAACACGAACGATAGTGGCTCCTTCGGCAATTGCCGCAGCCATGTCGGCAGTCATTCCCATCGACAGGGTATCCATTTCCAATCCCTGCTCGCGCAGTTCATCGAAAAGTTGACGCATCCGCCGGTAAGGGAGCCGTTGTTTTTCAGGATCCTCTTCCGGTTCGGGTATCGCCATCAATCCGCGCAACCGCAAGTGTGGCATCGCCGCCACTTTTCGCGCCAGCTCCGCAGCTTGTTCGGGCAGCACGCCGCTCTTGCTGTCTTCGCCGCTGATATTGATCTGCAGGCACACATTCAGCGGTGGACGATTCGCAGGCCGTTGATCCGACAGCCTGCGCGCGATCTTCTCACGGTCGATAGTATGTACCCAGTCGAAATTTTCGGCTATCGGGCGTGTCTTGTTGCTTTGAATGGGCCCGATGAAATGCCATTCGAGTGCCAGGTCAGGACGCTCGGCGCGCAGGGCTGCAATCTTGGCTATGGCTTCCTGCTCATAATTTTCACCGAAAGCGAACTGTCCAGCCAATGCTGCTTCCAGCACCGCTTGAGCGTTGCAGGTTTTTGACACTGCTAATAACTTCACAGCTGCTGGTTCGCGGGCAGACTCATGCGCAGAGACAGAAATATTGTTCTTAACTGCTTGCAAGTTTCTGGAAATTGCGGACATAATCGGATTCAAATAATTTTGTTGCCATCCGGCAATTCGTGTTTGCGGGGAATGAACGGTAAAAGATCAGGAATTATAAATGGACATTTCAGATTTACTTGCTTTCTCGGTCAAGAATAACGCTTCCGACCTCCATCTGTCGTCGGGCCTGCCCCCGATGATTCGCGTACATGGCGACGTGCGGCGTATCAATCTTCCGGCGCTTGCGCACAGCGAAGTCCATCACATGGTGCATGACATCATGAGCGATGCCCAACGCAAGATATACCAGGAAATGCTGGAGTGCGATTTTTCATTCGCAATTCCCGGCTTGGCGCGTTTCCGGGTCAATGCCTTTCACCAGGAACGAGGAGCGGCCGCAGTTTTTCGCACCATTCCATCAAAGATTATCACTTTGGAAGAGCTCAACTGTCCCAAGATTTTTACCGATCTGGCGCTGAAGCCGCGGGGCCTGGTCTTGGTAACAGGACCGACAGGGAGCGGTAAATCGACCACCCTTGCGGCGATGATCAATCATATCAATGAAAACGAGCCGGCGCATATCCTGACGATCGAGGATCCGATCGAATTCCTGCATGAATCAAAAAAATCGCTGATCAACCAGCGCGAGGTGGGGCCTAACACGCTGTCATTCAACAATGCGCTCCGTTCGGCGCTACGCGAGGATCCCGACGTCATCATGGTTGGCGAATTGCGAGATCTGGAAACAATCCGCCTGGCCTTGACCGCCGCCGAGACCGGACATATGGTGTTCGGCACCCTACATACATCTTCCGCAGCCAAGACCATCGATCGCGTGATCGACGTGTTTCCGCCGGAGGAAAAGGAAATGGTGCGCGCGATGCTGTCGGAATCGCTGCAGGCAGTCATTTCGCAAACGCTGATCAAGAAAAAAGACGGTTCCGGCCGGGTGGCAGCGCATGAAATCATGCTTGCTACGCCAGCTATCCGCAATCTTGTACGCGAAAGCAAGATCGCTCAAATGTATTCCGTCATGCAAACCAGCAACAACGTCGGCATGCAGACGCTGGATCATAATTTGACCGACCTGGTCAGGCGCAATGTCATTTCCACTCAGGATGCGCGAGCCATAGCCAAGACTCCGGATAATTTTCCGGGCTAGCAATTAGTACACTTTAAGGAGAAGAAGGCATGGAAAGGGAACAGGCGACGAAATTCATGTTTGACTTGCTGGGTTTGATGGTCGCGAAAAAGGGCTCTGACCTGTTCATTTCCACCGACTTTCCTCCCGCAGTAAAGATAGACGGCAAATTGATCCCCTTGTCGAACCAGACGTTGACGCCGGCTCACACGGTCGAGCTGGCAAGCGCCCTCATGAACGACAAGCAGGCAGCGCTGTTTGAGCAGACCAAGGAATGCAATTTTGCAATCAGCCCCGGGAACCTGGGGCGTTTCAGGGTCTCCGTGTTCATGCAGCTCGGCCGTGTCGGCATGGTTTTGCGTACTCTGAATACGATCATACCTACCGTCGATGAGCTTGGCCTTCCAGGCAAGCTGAAAGACCTGGTCATGGAAAAACGCGGCCTGATCATCGTGGTAGGCGCAACCGGGTCCGGCAAGTCCACTTCCCTTGCGGCGATGGTCGGACACAGAAATGAAAACAGCTACGGCCACATCATTTCGGTGGAAGATCCGGTGGAATTCATTCATACCAACAAAAACTGCATTGTCACGCACAGGGAGATCGGATCCGATACGGAAAACTGGGGGGTGGCGCTGAAGAATTCGTTGCGCCAAGCTCCCGACGTGATACAGATCGGCGAGATCCGAGACCGGGAAACGATGGACTATGCGATCACATTCGCCGAAACCGGTCATTTGTGCCTTGCCACGCTGCACGCGAACAGCGCGAATCAGGCGCTGGACCGCATCATCAACTTTTTTCCCGAGGAACGACGCCAGCAACTGCTGATGGACTTGTCATTCAACCTCAAGGGCATGATTTCGCAGCGGCTGATCCCATTGCGCCAGACCAAGGGGCGTTGCGCAGCGGTCGAAATACTGTTGAATTCGCCTTATATCGCCGACCTGATTTTCAAAGGACAGGTGCAGGAGATCAAGGAGGTAATGAAACGATCGCGTGAAGAGGGAATGCAGACTTTTGACCAGGCATTGTTTGATTTGTACGAATCCGACAAGATCACCTATGAGGATGCGCTGCGCAATGCCGACTCGGTCAACGACCTGCGCCTTGCAATCAAGCTCAAGGGAAAAGATGCAAGCGCTCGCGATCTTGTTGCAGGGACAGCACATATGGGAATAATTTAAGGCCGCTGTTGCATTTCTGAATTTGCGATGCGCCGTAGCCGGACATGAGTTTGTGGCATTAAGAGGAATTTTGGCAGGAGAAGTGGATGAGCTGGTTGATGTGGTTGGCTTTGTGTTTGCTGGTGGTTGCAGCGGTTGTTTCTAAATTCAGAAATGTCCGTTTTATTTTGCTTAAGCAGAATAAAGCGGGAGGGACGAGGGAGACCGGCGGCGCCGAACAGATGCTGCCTTGCGAGCATTGCCATGTTTACATTCCCGAGTCGGAGGCTATACGCCGATCCGGTGCCGTATTTTGCAGCAAGGATCATAGCATCCGGCATTTTTCTTATTGATCATGGCCGCAGCTACGCCGTCTGTCATGGCCGAGCCCCGCGAGACGTTCTGGAGTTCGCTTCATGCGCTGAACATAACCCGCATTTTCATCGCCGGGGTCTTGTTCGTCTATTGGGGATTTAATCAAAGCAAGGAAATCTTGCCGGACGGGCAGCTTTTTTCCCGCCAGGCCAGTGCAGCCTATCTCGGTCTGGCGCTGTTGTTCGCTGCGTTCGGCTTCTGGTACAGGCGGCATTTCCTGCTGCAACTGCTGACTCAGATACTGGTCGATATCGTCATCATTTCAATGCTGTACGTCACGACGGACGGCATGAAAAGCGGCCTGGCCATTCTGTATTTGTTTCCGCTGGCAAGCGCGGCCGTTCTTGTACGGCTGGTGCTGGCGCTGTTTTTCGCATCGCTGGTTACGATCGTGCTGCTGCTGGAAACCGGTTATCGAATGTTTCACCATGACGCTGATGCTCGCCCAATGCAGGCCGGATTATATGGAGCCGCTTTCCTTGCTTCGGTTTTCGTGCTCAACCGTTTGGCTGCCAAGCTTATCAGGCAGGAAGCACTTGCCGAACAGCGAGGCAATGATCTGCAAATCCAGATGGCAATCAATCGGCTGGCAATTGCCCATATAGATGACGGCATCATGGTCATAAGCACTAATGGAACCATCCTTGCGTGCAATCCGTCAGCGGAAAAAATGCTGAACTTGCCGTTGTCTTGCGACCCGCCCTCTCGCAGATTGACGGATATACCCTTTCTCCAGCCTCTGGCAGATGCATTTGTCGCCTGGAAGGGGAAACCGGACGACAGGAAAGAGGAAGATGGCAGCTTATCGACTTATCTGGTGATCAAGCACGGTGAAGACGGGCCGCTGCCGAATGACGATTTTCCCGGCGGTGTGCAACAGGCGCTGGCGGCGCACCTGGAAGTTCGTTTTGCCGCTATCAGGGCAGAGATTCTGCATGAAGAGCGAAGCGTAATTTTCCTTCAGGACGTAGCCAAGATCGAAAGCCAGGCACAGCAATTGAAACTGGCTTCTATGGGCCGCCTGACAGCCAGCATTGCGCACGAAGTGCGCAACCCGCTGGCGGCGATAACGCACGCTTCGGCATTGCTCGGCGAAGAAATATCCAATCCCGGGCAAGCGCGCCTGCTGAGCATTATTGCCGAGAATGCCGCGCGCATGAACCGAATGATTGTGGACATCCTGAATCTTTCGCGTATGGCACAATCGCAGGAAATTATTGAACTTTCGGAGATTCTTGCAGAGATAAAGACATTCTTTCAGAATACGCACGGTTTGGCGGAGGACGTGCTGCGGGTCGATATTGCCAAAGGGTCGCGGGCACTTTTCGACTCATTGCATTTACGGGAAGTGGTAATCAATTTGCTGACCAATGCGATACGCTATGCGAGCGGTAAGCCGGATAGCATTCGGATCAGTATCATGCGTACCACGCCGTACCGGCTGGAGCTGCACGTTCAGGACGACGGACCAGGCATTACGCCGGAAGTCAGGGCGCACTTGTTCGAGCCCTTCTACACCACCTCCAGCAAAGGTACGGGACTGGGACTTTATCTGGCTCGGGAATTGTGCCTGAACAATGGCGCTCTGCTCGACTACGAATTTCACCGCAACGGTCATGACATGCAAGAGCCGGTTTCCGGTAGGTTCGTGATCACTTTCGCGGCGGTTGACCACTTATGATTTTGCAAGAGATTTATGGAAGAGCTTCAACATGACGACATCACCCCGCATTCTAGTCATTGACGATGAGGCTGATCTGCGTGAACTGTTCACGCTGACGCTGATCAAGATGGGCCTTGAGGTGGACGCCGCCGATAGCCTTGCGGCAGCAAGGCAGTGCCTGGAAAAAAGGGAATATGCGCTGGTGCTGACCGATATGCGGTTACCAGACGGATTGGGCATCGAGCTGGTGCAGGAGGTTGCTGCCAACTACAGGAATATGCCGATTGCGGTGATTACCGCTTACGGCAGCACCGACAATGCGGTCGCGGCTTTGAAGGCGGGAGCGTTCGATTACTTGTCCAAGCCGGTATCGCTGCATCAGTTGCGCACAATGGTGCAATCCGCGTTGCGGCTGAGCGAGCTGGGCGCTCCTCCAAAGTCAGAAAAAATCAGAGCGCCGCTTGCGCCCATGCTTTCGTCGCGACTGACGGGCCAATCTGCCATCATGCAGGATTTACGCAATCAAATAGCAAAACTTGCGCGCAGCATGGCGCCGATCTCGATAACCGGAGAATCCGGCAGCGGAAAGGAAATTGCCGCGCGCGAAATTCATGCCCACAGCGCACGTCCTGACAAGCCGTTCATTGCGGTTAACTGCGGCGCTATTCCTGAGGCATTAATGGAAGCGGAGTTTTTTGGCTACCGCAAGGGTGCATTCACCGGAGCCAACGATGACCGCGACGGTTTTTTTCAGGCGGCTCACGGAGGCACGCTGATGCTCGACGAGGTGGCCGATTTGCCGTTCCCGATGCAGGTAAAGCTGCTGCGCGCGATCCAGGAGCGCTCAGTAAGGAAACTGGGTTCAACCGTTGAAGAGCCGCTGGACGTGCGAATTATCAGCGCGACGCATCAGGACCTTTCGAAATGCGTTGCCAGCGGTAAATTTCGTCAGGATCTGTACTACCGTCTGAACGTGATCGAACTGAGGCTGCCTCCATTGCGGGAGAGAAGGGATGACATCGGCGCGCTGGCGGAAGTGATTCTTGCCCGCTTTGCCAAGCAGGGGCATGACGCGGTGTTGTCGCAGCAAGCGCTCGAAGCATTGCGGGACTATCCGTTCCCAGGCAATGTGCGCGAACTCGAAAACATTTTGGAACGTGCGCTTGCATTCGCCAGCGACGGCGTGATAGAGGTAGCCGATCTGGCGCTCAAGTCTGGCCAGCCGCGGCATGATGGATCGGGGTTTCTTTCTGAAAAGACTGAATCGGAGCCGTGTGCCCCGTCCGTTTCATCGCCGTTCCTTCAGAAAAATATTCCAGAGTTTGTGCTTGCGGGCGAAGAGCGGAATTCGCTGCCTGATTACCTTGACAGGGTCGAGCGCGACATCATAGTTCGGGCCTTGGAGAAGACTCGCTACAATCGAACCAAGGCTGCCCAATTGCTGGGGATCAGTTTTCGCCAGCTTCGTTACCAGATGCAGAAGCTGGCTATCTGCGAGCCCGAATAATGAGATCACACCAGTACAGGGAATTCGGCCAAGCCGAATTTGTTACCGATGAAGAGGGCTGGTGTCGCGGAGCGGCACGGATTCCCTCGCCGAACTGCGACGAGCGGCCGGCGAATTCGGCAGTCGATCTGCTGGTAATTCACAACATCAGCCTGCCGCCGGGACAGTTTGGCGGGCCGTATATAGCCGATCTGTTCACAAACCGGCTGGACTGCGACCTTCATCCTTATTTCGATCAGTTGCGCTCGCTGCGTGTTTCAGCGCACTTCCTGATCCAGCGCGACGGCAGGCTGATCCAGTTCGTATCAACCAATCAGCGCGCTTGGCATGCCGGGATATCTTCTTTTTCGGGGCGGACGCATTGCAACGATTTTTCGATTGGGATCGAGATTGAAGGAACCGATCTGGAACCTTTCTCCGACGCTCAGTACAGAATGCTGGCGGCACTGACAGCCGCGCTATGCCGCCAATATCCGCTGGCAAGCGTGATGGGCCACGAGCATATTGCACCCATTCGAAAAACCGATCCGGGTCCTTATTTCGATTGGGCCCGTTATCGGCAAGACCTGTCAGACGATGAGTTTGCCCGGTCGGCCTGTCATGCTTTGCTGTTTCCTTCTGCCGCTCGGAAAAAAGAGGTATAGCCCCCGGCAGGCAAAGCAAGTTGAAGAGGAGAATCCGCTCGTGGGCGCATCCTTCTTGATCAAGTGCTTGAAAAAGCCTTTTTGACCGTTTCCGGTGTCAACTCATTTGACCGAACTTCTAGCAGCTTGCGCTTGCTGGTGAATCCGTGGGTAATTTGGACGGCGCTTTTCGAGACATTAAGCGTGTCGGCCACAAAGCGGATCAAGGCTTCGTTCGCCTTGCCGTCCACTGGCTGGGCATGAAGGCGGATCCGGATTGCTTCATCGGTAATGGCGATCACTTCGGTTTTCTTGGCATTCGCAGCGATCTGCACAGCCAGCCGGATACCGCCGCCGGTCTCGGAAATCCAGCTCTTGCTCATGCAAGGAAAGCGAAAGCGGAATTGACCAGTTGCATCGCCACTTGGAGCAATAAAAAAGCAACCAGCGTCGATAAATCGATGCTGCCGACCAGAGGCACGATCCGCCGCAACGGCCGCAGAAAAGGTTCATTCAGAGAGCGCACGAAAGGGGCGAGCGGCGCATGCGGATTAACCCAGCTGAAAATTACTTCCAGTATCAGCAACCCCATGAATCCATAAATGATCCAAGTAGCAAGGTGCAGCAACGACAGCAGTAAAACGAATCGAATCGAAAAGAACGGCATCATCCAATAACCTGCCGCCACTGCCAGCATCGAAACCAGAAAAGCGCCAATGAGGGTAGCCCAGTCGTATCCGCCCAATCCAGGCAATATCTTTCGCAGCGGCCGCACCAGCCAATCGGTCAGTTGAAACAGGAAATGCGCAATCGATGATGGCGGCCGCACGCGGACGGCCTGCATCCAGAACCGCAACAGTAAAATGCCGCCCAGAATGCTTGCGACGGTGTCAACTATCATTCGTAAAATGCTATACATTGCGGCAGACTCTTTCCCGGTAATCCGTAGAAATTTTATATACAGCGGAGATTTGGCCTGATATCGAACCGGCGTTCAGGCGAACCGAAAATCATGGGCGCCTGCCAGTCGGAAAAGGCCAGGGCGCCGTAGGATGCAATCTGGTCTTTACGGTAGTGGACGAAGCTGCGTCGGCCGGTTTTTTTGCAATCTTTTTCTTTAGGGGAGCCGACTTCTTTGCCGCAGGTTTTGCCGCTTTGGAATCGGGCTTTTCGGATACCGCCATTGTCGTGTCCTTGGCAAAGAACAATCTGATTGTTCCATTTCTATATCTTTGGGCTTGCCGTGCTGCAGCACGGCAAGGCGGGTCTTTGCGCCTCAAATGATCTATGAAGGGAATAGAAAAGTTAAAAAACGGAAAACACGCCGCTTGCTAACTGAGCTTGATGAATTATAGCGTCTGAGGAATCCGGTTTCCAAATGTTGTCGCAATATTTAAAGTAATTTCAATATCTTGCCAGAAAAAATGGTTAGTTTAATGTTGGTGTATCCTGCGCACTAGCCAAATTGAATCCGGCTTTTTTATACTTTTTCGTAACGAATCGCCTGCCATGAGCCGTCCTCTACTTTCCAGACCACTTTCGCCCGCCCAGAATGACTGGGCAACCTTGAAGACGTTCGTGCCCTATCTGTGGGTCTATAAATGGCGCGTGCTGCTGGCAATGCTGTTTCTGGTCAGTTCCAAGATCGCCAGCATGGGAATACCTCTGGTGCTGAAAGAGCTAATCGACGACATGACTGCTGCAGCGAGCAGCCCGGGGGCGCTGCTGGCAATTCCGGTCGGGCTGCTTGTGGCATACGGCGCGTTGCGGTTGGCTTCCACGTTGTTTTCCGAGTTGCGTGAGTTGATGTTTTCACGAGTGACGCAGCGCGCGGTACGTACCGTGGCGTTGCGAGTATTTCGCCACCTTCATGCACTGTCGCTACGTTTTCATCTCGATCGTCAGACCGGAGGCATGACGCGCGACATTGAGCGCGGCACGCGCAGCATCATGTCGCTGGTCATGTTCACCCTGTTCAATATTCTTCCTACTGCGGTCGAGATCGTGCTTGTGCTCGGCTATCTGCTGCTTAATTACGATATTTGGTTTTCGGTGATCGCCGCTGCGGCCTTGCTTCTGTATTTCATCTATACCGTGGCGGTGACCGACTGGCGCACCCACTTTCGTCGCACGATGAATGACCTGGATTCGAAAGCGCACACCAAGGCAGTCGATTCGTTGATCAATTATGAGACGGTCAAGTATTTCGGCAATGAAGGGCACGAGGCGAAGAACTACGATGACGGATTACGCGGCTATGAAGCGGCAGCCATTAAATCGCAGATGGCCCTGTCGCTACTGAATACAGGGCAGTCCGTCATCGTGGCTGCCGCGGTATCGTTGATACTGTGGCGAGCGACGCTGGGTGTCGCAGATGGCAGCATGACGCTGGGAGACCTGGTGCTGGTCAATGCATTCATGATCCAGCTTTACATTCCGCTGAATTACTTAGGCGTTATCTACCGGGAGATAAAGCAGAGTCTGGCCGACATGGAGCGCCTGTTCGCGCTGCTTGGCGAAAAACTGGAAGTCGTCAATGCGCCGAATGCCGCGCCGCTGGAAGTCAATGGCGCCGAGGTGCGTTTTTCGCACGTTGATTTCAGCTACGAGCCGAGCCGCCAAATCCTGTTCAATGTCGATTTCACGATTCCGGCCGGAACAACGACAGCGGTGGTCGGACATAGCGGTTCCGGAAAATCCACCCTGTCGCGCCTGTTGTTTCGTTTCTACGATGTCGGCGCAGGCAGCATCACTATCGACGGGCAGAACATTCGCGACGTCACTCAGGAATCGCTGCGCCGTGAGATCGGCATCGTTCCGCAGGATACCGTGCTGTTCAACGATACGATTTGGTATAACATCGCTTACGGCAAGTCGGGCGCAAGCAATGATGAGGTCGTCGCCGCGGCAAAAACCGCATACATTCACGATTTTATCGAGAACCTCCCGCAGGGCTACGGCACGGTGGTCGGCGAACGCGGCCTGAAGCTGTCCGGCGGAGAAAAACAACGGGTGGCGATTGCACGCACCGTGCTAAAAAATCCTGCCATTCTCGTGTTCGACGAAGCCACTTCGGCCTTGGACTCGCACTCCGAACAGGCGATTCAGGAACAGCTTAAGGAAATTGCCCGGAACCGGACTACGCTTGTCATAGCGCACCGTCTGTCCACGGTCGCTGATGCTCACCAGATTCTGGTGCTCGACGGCGGACGTATCATCGAGGCTGGAACGCATCCGGAATTGCTCGCCGCTGGCGGCGCGTATGCAAAAATGTGGGCGCGGCAATTGAATCGGCAGGATGAAGCCGAATCCTGCATGTCCGAAACGGATATTCCTCAGCTTGCAGCCACTCCCTAAGCTGCCATTATGGTTGTGCATAGGGAGCGGGAACGGCATAAGCGGACGCGTACTTCTATAATTTGTTATTTTCGTAATGAGGACGCCTTGCCGAGGCAAGTGC
>Ga0366782_1021_pt1 | contig 32600 bp, 32 predicted proteins | sample TotcelHN113001L9_FD_207088 | JGI IMG/M metagenome (GOLD analysis project Ga0366782, IMG submission 207088) | Enriched cells from coal bed in the Powder River Basin, Montana, United States - Total cells N11 rep2 HSBNCT.N11.300.1.L9 ...
CTCGTAGTTTCCGGCGATAACTGGCATCCCGGAGTAATCGGCATTGTTGCTTCCCGTTTGGTCGAAAAATATTATCGACCAGTAGTGATGATTGCGCTTAAAGACGGTATAGGTAAAGGGTCTTGCCGCAGCATTCCAGGATTTGATATGTATGATGCACTAAAAAGTGCTGCCGATATACTGATTCAATTTGGTGGTCATCGACAAGCCGCAGGTCTTAGTATAGAAGCGGGGAATATTAATGAATTAAAAAGACGTCTTACTTCTTATGCGACTGAACAGTTACAAGCAGAAGATTATATTCCTAAAATCCAGATTGACTCACTAGTTGCCTTAGAAGAAATTAATACCGCTTTTTTAGAGCAAATGTCTTGTTTAGAGCCTCACGGAATGGGTAATCCCAGTCCGGTTTTTGCAAGCAGTCAACTACAACTGACCGACATACGTCCAATAGGCCAAGAACAGCGTCATTTAAAATGCAAGGTTTTCCATAAATGCACTACTGCTGAGGTTATCGGCTGGGATATGGGAGTGTTACATGATACTCTTCACCGCAATGACTATATTGATTTGGCTTTCATTCCCGAATTCAATGAATGGCAGGGTGTGCGCAGTATTCAACTGCGGGCTCACGACTTAAAGGCAGCGGAAAAAATCGTATCACCTATTGAGAAATTGTTTGCTCAGGGAGCAAGTGATAATCGATACAAGAATATCCTCCAAGCCGAGCGCTTTTCCACAAAGGTGGCAGGGGTTACTTTCTCAGGCCGGCAGGAGTTTATCAAAGAGTTGCAACAGGGAGATAAATTAATACTGATTCGGGAACCGCAAAACAGTCATGATAATAATGCGATTCGTATCGACAGGCAGGATGGAAGTACTATCGGTTATATAAATGCTAAACTAGCTGCCGAATTAGCACTTGCCCTTGACCGCGCCTGCCAGTACCAATGCGCGGTGTCAGCAGTGACTGGCGGCGGTGACCAGCCATATGGCGTTAATATTTTCATTTGGCGAGAAAACCCTTTGTCTGCCGGGCGAGATTTATCATCGACTATTGACAGGGGAAAGACAGTGCAAGAGGCTTTATTAGGCAACCGTGAGTATCATCACAGTCAGTTACAGGTCTTATCGCGGTTGACTGAGCGACGCAATACACTGGCGATTATGGGAACAGGCAGAGGTAAATCAGCAATTTTTCAATCCCATGCAGCCTTGTTAGCACTTCAAGGTAATAAAATGACCATAATTCTCTATCCACTCCGTGCATTAGTCAATGACCAGTATCTAAATCTGACGCGCAAACTGGAGGGCTTGGGATTACATATTTATAAAGGAAATGGCACTTTAACAGCAGATGAGCGAACTGAGCTGTTTGCTGCACTAGGCAATCGTGCTGTAGATATCTTATTGACTACTCCTGAGTTTCTTGAAGCAAACTTGGCGGCTTTTACGAAATTGCAAGAGCATATCGAGTTTTTAGTGATTGATGAAAGCCACCATATTTCGCTGAGCGGAAAACGTCAGAGGCCGGTTTACCAGCGTCTAGGCCATTTGGCAAAGCTGCTGGGCAATCCGGTAGTTTTAGCTGCGACAGCTACTGCTGATGATAAGATATGTGAGTCTATTTGCAGTACTTTGACTATTCAAGAAGTGGTAGTTGATAAAACGATTCGCACCAATCTATTACTGGAAGATCAAAGATGCACTGCAGATAAGCTTAGTTACTTATGCCCCTTTCTCAATTCAGGGGAAAAGTCATTAATTTACGTAAATAGCCGTAAACAAGCTGTTGATATTGCTTGCAAATTACGGACGCTTTTACCTGATTTAGGAGAGCAAATTGGCTTTTATCATGCTGGACTGAGCAATGAGTGGCGGGTACAAGTAGAGAATTGGTTCCGTAGTGGTCAGTTGAAAACAATCGTGACTACCAGTGCCTTTGGTGAAGGTATTGATTTCCCCGATATTCGCCATGTTGTTCTCTATCACTTACCCTTTAATCAAACGGCCTTTAACCAGCAATGCGGCAGAGCGGGCCGGGATGGAGAACGCAGCCACGTTCATCTTGTTTTTGGGCACGATGACATTAGACTCAATACGCTGATTCTTAAAGAAACTTCCCCTGACCGAACAACAGTTGGTAAAGTTTATCTAGTCATTAAAGAGAGCCTGCTGAAAGATGTGTGCTGCTCCGACTTAACTAACTTACAAATTGCCAATAAAGTGAACACTCGTTTTGGCCCATGTGTGAATGAGACTGCAGTGGCAACATCAATAAAAATTTTAGAAGAGCTACAATTATTATGGCGTGAAACTAAAGGACCCAAACGCACAATACATCTTAATCAAGCTCCGAACTATAAATTGGACATAGAGCAATCACTGACTTATCGTGAAGGGGTATTAGAAAAGGAAGCCTTTCAACTTTTTGCAGAAGATGTTATGCAATTATCAGCAGCTGACTTACTTTCGTGGATTAATCGGCCGGTAATTCCTGAAAAATACAAGGAGTGTGATCCTAATGGATTATAAAACTAAAATTCGGGTAATCCCTGATTTCCCTACACCAGGTATCCGATTTAAAGATATTACTACATTATTGCAAGACGGCGAAGCTTTTCAGCAGTCTATTGATGATCTGGCAGCGGCCTTTGCCAATGAGAACATTGACATAGTTGTGGGACCGGAAGCACGGGGATTTGCCGTAGGAGCGCCGGTGGCATACAAATTGAGAGCCGGTTTTGTTCCTATTCGTAAGCCTGGTAAATTACCGGGAGATGTTCTACGCTATGAATATAGTTTGGAATATGGAAAAGACGTGCTGGAAATTCATCGGGATGCCATTCTGCCTGGGCAAAGAGTACTGATTGTTGATGATTTGTTAGCTACCGGCGGAACTGCCCACGCTACTGCTAAGATGATAGAGCAATTGGGTGGCGAAGTTGTAGGTCTTGGTGTACTAATCGAATTAACTTATTTAAAGGGCCGTGAAATATTTCCTCACTATCGGATTGTATCACTAGCCCAATATTAATGCTTTTAAATTAGGTGTGAGGTGCGCCAATGGGCAGTGAAGATAAAGTAATATCTATAGAAGAAATTTGCAAACAAATTCAGAGCTACCAACCGGATGCTCCCATAGACTTAGTCGAAAAGGCTTATTATCTCGCATGTGCTGCGCACCGGGGGCAGTATCGCGCATCAGGGGAAGAATACATTTGTCATCCTCTGGGTGTGGCAAAAATACTTGCTGATTTACAAATTGATGCTTTGACAATCAGCGCAGCCCTTCTACATGATGTAGTAGAAGATACAGCTGTATCTTTAGAGGAGTTAGAAAAACAGTTCAGTAAGGAAGTAGCTCTGCTGGTTGACGGCGTTACCAAATTAAGTCGTTTTGAATATAAGTCCAAAGAAGAGCAACAGCTGGAAAACTACCGGAAAATGTTTCTGGCCATGGCTAAAGATATCCGGGTAGTGTTGATTAAGCTGGCTGATCGTCTGCATAATATGCGTACACTAAAGCATATGAGCCCTGAAAAACAAAAGCGCATTGCCCAGGAAACGATGGAAATATTCGCTCCCCTGGCACATCGCTTAGGTATTTTCAATATGAAATGGGAATTGGAAGATTTAGCCTTTCGCTACCTGGAACCGGAACGTTACTATGATCTTGTTGATCAAATGAAACAAAAAAGGCAAGCCAGGGAAGAGATTATCAATGATGCTACTCAAGTTTTATCGGAAAAATTAAAAGATATTGGCATAAAAGCGGATATTCAGGGACGGCCTAAGCACTTTTACAGTATTTACAAAAAAATGAAAAAGAGCAATAAAGATCTAAGTGAAATTTACGATCTTTATGCTATTCGAGTTGTTGTTGAGAGCGTAAAAGATTGTTATGGCGCATTAGGTATTGTCCACACATTATGGAAACCACTTCCGTACCGGTTTAAAGATTATATTGCTATGCCCAAATCCAATATGTATCAGTCACTACATACCACTGTTATTGGCAGCCGGGGGCAACCGGTAGAAATACAAATTCGTACGTGGGAAATGCACCGCATCTCCGAATATGGAATAGCGGCACATTGGCGATACAAAGAAGGTGCCAAGGGGGCTGATAAGGATTTTGATCAGAAGTTATCATGGTTGAGACATTTAATTGAGTGGCAGCAAGAACTGCGTGATCCACGAGAGTTTATGGATGCTCTTAAATTAGATGTTTTTACTGATGAAGTTTTTGTTTTTACTCCTAAAGGCGATGTCATTGATTTACCGTCCGGGTCCGTTCCTATTGATTTTGCCTACCGTATTCATACTGATGTAGGTCACCGTTGTGTTGGCGCCCGGATAAATGGCAAAATAACTCCACTGGAGTATCGCTTAAACAATGGCGACATTGTTGAGATTATAACAAGCAAGCAAGGCAGCGGCCCCAGCAGGGATTGGCTTAATATTGTCGGGTCGTCAGAGACGCGCAATAAAATCCGCCAATGGTTTAAAAAGGAAAACAGAGAAGAGAATATCGCTAAAGGCCGTGAAGCACTTGAGAGAGAGACTAAAAAGCTAGGTTATGAATGGAAGGACTTAACCAAGGGGGATCGCCTAGCTGATGTAGCCAAAAAAATGAATATTACCGGCGGCGAAGACGATCTTTTGGCTGCATTAGGTTTTGGCGGTGTAACGCTGCATGGTGTTATGGCAAAACTTATTGAAGCCCATAAAAAAGAGCTGAAAAGCACTACTCCCCCCGATTTATCGCAGCTATTGGCTGAGTTAAAACCGAAAAGTATTAATAGAAAAGCTGGTCATGGAATATTGGTTAAAGGTGAGGCAGGATTAATGGTGCGGCTTGCACGGTGCTGCAATCCCGTTCCCGGTGATCCTATTACCGGTTATATTACCCGGGGCCGGGGCGTATCGGTACACCGGGCCGATTGTACAAACATTCCTACTGACCCGACAGAATACGAACGGATGATTGAAGTCGATTGGGATCTTGCTCCCAATGATGTTTATAAAGTTACGGTAGAGGTTACCGGCTCTGACCGTCCGGGTTTACTCTCTGATATTATGATGGTGGCATCAGAAAGCAAAACGAATATCAACTCTGTTAATGCCAAAGTTAATAAAAATAAAGTGGCTACGATAACAATCAGCATCAATATTAAGGATTTAACTCAATTGGAGTATATAATGACTAAGATGCGGCGTGTCAAAGACATTTTTAATGTTCATCGGCTGACGCAAGGAGTGGGGGGCTTGTAATGAGAGCTGTTGTTCAGCGGACGGATCACTCCCACGTTACTATTGACGGGACAATAGTGGCCAGTGCCGGTTACGGGTTGACAGTATTGTTAGGTGTCGGCAGTGACGATTCAGAAGAAGATGCCCGGTACCTTGCGGAAAAAATTGTAAATTTGAGAATTTTTCCAGATAATGCGGGGAAAATGAATCTATCCCTCAAAGAGAGCCAGGGAGAATTGCTTGTTGTTTCTCAATTTACTCTGTATGGTGATTGCCGCAAAGGACGGCGGCCGAGCTTTGACACTGCTGCTAATCCCGTTAAAGCGAAGGAATTGTATGAAACTTTTATGATTTTATGCCGTGAGGCAGGAGTGGCTGTCAGTCATGGCCAATTTCAGTCTATGATGGTTGTTACTATAGAGAATAATGGACCGGTAACTATGCTTTTGGACAGCAAACGATTATTCTAGGGAGTGAAGTTTGTGAAAATTATTCGCAAGGAAGTAGGCAATTTAGGAACAAATTGTTATATTGCCTATTGTGATGAAACTAGGGAAGCTGCAATTATTGATCCTGGCGGCAATGCGGAAGAACTGATAGCAATAATTAGGCAGGAAAATTTGATACCTGTTTGTATTATTAATACACACGGTCATGCCGACCACATTGCAGCCAATAATAAAGTAAAAGAAGCTACAGGAGCTCCTGTATATATTCATCGCGATGATGCAGAGATGCTTATAAATGCCCAAAAAAATCTTTCCGGTTTTATTGGGGCTGGACTAACATGCTTGCCAGCTGATAAAGTATTAGTTGATGGCGATAGTATTCCTATCGGTAAATTTGATTTTGAGGTCATTCATACACCGGGGCACTCACCAGGTGGTATTTGTCTGAAAAGCGAAAAGGTGCTTTTTAGCGGCGACACCTTATTCGCCGAGTCAATTGGCAGAACGGATTTTCCCGGCGGCTCATATCGCCAGTTAATCACCAATATTAAAGAACGGCTAATGCCTCTAGCTGATGAAATAAAAGTATATCCTGGTCATGGACCGGATACGACGATTGGCTGGGAAAGGAAAATGAATCCTTTTATTCAGTGATTTGTGAAAGGGAGTAGAAGCACGTGCTAAAAACACCCTTGTTTTGGTTGCGACTTATTATTATCGGTATGATAGTCTGGCTTCTGAGCCAAGTCACTTCTATATACCTACCGATAATTTTAGCCCTTATCATTTCTTTTGTATTAAATTCAGCAGTTGATTTTTTGATGTTGCTCCCAACTCGATGGGGAAAAAGAAAAATGCCCAGGTCGATTGCCGTGCTGGCGGCATTTGGAGTTTCTGCATTAGCCTTTACTTTAGCAGCTACGTTTATTTTATTTCCCTTTATTCAGGAATTTGATAAGTTTGTTATTGATTTACCAAGCCTAGTAAGAAGAATTCAATCCCTTTTTATGGCATTTGAGCAACAAACGACAGCTATGGAATTACCGGATAATGTGAGAGATTTGCTTAACCAAGGTGTAGCGAATATGGCATCTTTCTCAGTTGAAATGGCTAGGCGGATTTTTAATGCGGTCTTTGGATTTGCTTCACAAGTAGTGGAACTGGTAGTTGTCCCGATATTGACTTATTATTTATTAAAAGATTGGCGTTCCATGCAGAGCGGATTTGTTAATGCGTTTTCTGCGCAATATCGCCAACACTTACAGAGTGTAATTTCCGAAATGGGTAGTGTTATCAGCGGTTATATCCGGGGACAGATTGTAATTAGTATCATTATGGGACTGCTTGTCTTCAGCGGGATGTACATATTAGGTGTGGATTATCCGTTAGTATTAGGGCTATTAGCTACCTTAACAGAAACAATTCCGATCATCGGACCTATTATTGGTGCAATACCGGCAATTTTATTAGCTTATATTGCTTCACCGGCGCTTGCTTTTAAAGTCATTATTTTTTACATACTGATTCAGCAAATTGAAAACCATTTGATTGTCCCCAATATAATGGGACATACCATAGATCTTCACCCGATATTAGTTGTTATCAGCTTGTTAATTGGCGGGCATGTTTATGGAGTTGTAGGTATGATGCTAGCAGTTCCAGTGACAGCCTTGCTTCGAGTGCTCATTCGACATCTTTGGTATTATGGAGAAAGATAGGTGAGGTGACACCATGTCCATCAATATGACTGACCTCAAAGAAAAATTTCATGAAAAACAGTACAAACTAACGCCGCAGCGACAAATTATTTTACAAACCTTCGTTGATCACGAGGAGAAGCATCTCAGTGCCGAAGATGTTTACCACATTGTTAGGCAGCGGGCGCCGGAAATAGGTTTGGCTACCGTATACCGAACACTGGAATTACTAAGTGAATTGGATGTATTACAAAAGATGGATTTTGGCGATGGGCGTAGTCGCTATGAAATTAATGAATCCAATACTCTTCATCATCATCATCACTTAATTTGTTTAGATTGTGGCACAGTAAAAGAGTTTGAAGATGATCTCATGGAAACGTTAGAAACAGTGATAGCCCGTAAAAGTAAATTTGAAATTGTTGATCATCAAGTCAAGTTCTATGGTTATTGTGAAGATTGCCAAAAGAAACGTGAAGATGAGTAATGAATATCGATTCGTGGGCAACCTGCAGTACTCTCGTGATGTGCAAGATGTAATGGTTTTATTCCATTTTCAGCCAGCCGCTGAAGCATCGTTGGAAAATAACCGGACCCTTGTAACGGTTGAGTGTAATGACCGTCAGGTTGTGATTCAAATTGATTATCTGGATGATCATGGGGAAAGAGTATTGCAGAAGCTTGACAGAACTATCGATCAGACAGAGAGTAATGAGTTTCCGACAGTAAAGCGCTATATCCGTCTTACTTTGCTTGAAATGTTAAAACGAATTACTGGCTATGACCCTGGCCCATGGGGTATTTTGCGCGGTGTTCGGCCAACAAAGCTTATTCACCGGATGCTGGATGAAGGTCAATCAATAGCAAAGATTATTTGTGATTTTAGTCGTCACTATGGGGTAACAACTGAAAAAGCCCGCTTGGTAACCGATATTGCTGTTAGGCAGCGCCCACTCTTAGCTCAAGCAGGAAGAGCAGGGAAAAATGTAAGTGTATATATTGGAATTCCCTATTGTCCAACGCGATGTCTATATTGTTCATTTCCTGGTTATACGCTGCCTAGCAGACGGTCACAAGTGGAAGAGTTTTTAAATTCCTTAGATATGGATATGGCTAATGCTTTAGCCAGTATTAAGCAGCATGGACTTTCAGTTCAGGCAGTTTATGTAGGCGGCGGGACGCCTACCAGTTTGGCTGATGCCGACTTTGCTCATCTGTTAGAGAATATTAAACAATACTTTATTGGAGAGCATACAAGCGAATTTACGGTGGAAGCCGGGAGACCTGATTCCATTACGGCGGAAAAAATTGCCGCGATGGGACGAGCCGGTGTAAATCGTGTCAGTGTGAATCCTCAGACAATGCAACAAAAAACATTAGAGCATATTGGGAGAAAACATACCGTTAAAGATGTAATAGACGTTTTCCACCAATTCCGCCAAGCGGCTATTGGCGTTATTAATATGGATATTATAGCTGGCTTGCCAGGTGAGACAGAACAAGATATGATAGATACAATGGAAAAAATTGCTTCTCTTGGACCTGATAACCTAACAGTTCATACATTGGCACTAAAAAAGGGCTCCCGTCTGAAAACGAGCATCAGTGATCACGAGCTACCTAGCGAGGCAGTTACTGGCAGGATGGTTGGCATTGCTGCTAGCTATGCAATACATATGGGAATGGACCCCTATTATTTATACAGGCAAAAATATATGACCGGTAATTTAGAGAATGTTGGTTATTCAATTCCCGGTAAAGAGTGCCTGTATAATATGCAAATTATGGAAGAACGCCAAACAGTTATCGGCATAGGTCCTGCAGCAGGTACAAAGGCGGTTAACTGTCATACCTTTAATTTAAGAAAATGTTATAATGCTAAAGATGTCTTAGCTTATGTAAGCAATTTGCCTATTTACTTAAAACAACGGCGGTTGCTGTTAGATAATCTTTTTGTAGTCGGTGAGGAGGAAATCACATGTTAACAACAGGGCCGCGGGGAACTAAAGACATATTGCCGGATACAAGCGGCCATTGGCAATATATCGAACAAACCGCCTATGATTTGTGCCGTATCTACGGGTATAGTGAAATTCGGACACCTGTATTTGAACACACTGAGTTGTTTCTGCGTGGTATTGGCGAGACAACTGACATTGTTGAAAAGGAAATGTACACGTTTATTGATCGAGGGAGTCGTAGTAATACATTGCGTCCCGAGAATACCGCAGCTGTTGTACGGGCATTTTTAGAGCATAAGCTTTATGCTGGGCCACAGCCAACAAAATTGTTTTACATAGGGCCAATGTTTCGCTATGATCGTCCCCAGGCAGGGCGATATCGCCAGTTTCATCAATTCGGTATTGAAGCCTTGGGAGCGAAAGGTCCGGCAATTGATGCTGAGATCATTGTACTGGCGGTACAATTTTTACGGCAGCTTGGATTAAACGAATTAACGTTATATATTAACTCAGTCGGATGTCCCCAGTGCCGTCCCGTGTATAGAACACGCCTGCAAGAGTTTCTGCGGGAAAAGGTGTCTTCTATGTGCGGCGATTGCCAATCCCGTTTTGATCGCAATCCCATGCGAATTCTGGATTGCAAAAAAGAAAACTGTACAGTTCAATCTCAGGGCGCTCCTCAAATGGTAGATTGCCTGTGTGATGAATGTAAAACACATTTTGAACAATTAAAAGGGTTACTGACTGCTGCAGATGTGAATTTTGTCTTAAACCCCCGTCTTGTACGCGGATTGGACTATTATACGAAGACTGCTTTTGAAATTCAATATTCACCCCTCGGAGCACAAAGTGCCGTATGCGGCGGCGGCCGATATGACGGTCTAATTGAAGAATGTGGTGGTCAGCCTACTCCGGGGATTGGTTTTGCAATTGGATTAGAGCGCGTGCTGCTGGCGCTGGAAAAACAAAATTTGTTGCCTCCGGTAAAATCCGATATTGATTTATTTATTGCGCCATTAGGCGATACTGCTCAAGCTCCTGCCTTTAGGCTGCTCTGTCAGCTTAGACAAGCGGGGATTGCCTGTGATATGGATTTTTTGAACCGCAGCTTAAAAGCACAAATGAAGTATGCAAATAAATATCCTGCTCGCTTTGTTGCTATCATCGGCGATGAAGAGGTGGCGCAAAATAAAGTTATGCTTAAAAATATGGAAACCGGTGAGCAGCAGTTGATTGATATAAATACAATTCAGCAGCAGTTTAAGGCAGAGAGGAAGGGCTAGTTATGGATACAATGGTAGGGTTGAAGCGCACTCACAGTTGCGTTGAGGTTTCGCAGAAACAAGCTGGACAGGAGGTAGTGGTTTGCGGCTGGGTAGCTCGGCGGCGGGATCATGGCGGCTTAATTTTTATTGATCTGCGGGATCGTTCCGGTATTGTGCAGGTTGTTTTTTCACCTGATATGGATAAAGAATCTTTTCACAAGGCCGAGGATGTTCGTTCCGAATATGTTCTAGCTGTGAAAGGTACTGTAAAAATACGGGATGCAGGAACTGTTAATGCGAATATGGTTACCGGGGAAATTGAAATTAACGGCTCCGATTTGCGGATTTTAAATGCTGCGAAAACGCCGCCCTTTTATATTCAGGACAATATAGATGTGGATGAAAATCTGCGCCTAAAATATCGGTATCTTGATTTACGGCGTCCCGAAATGCAGTATAATTTGCTGTTGCGCCATCGGGTTACCAAGGCTATGCGTGATTTTCTGGATCGCAAAGAATTTGTGGAAATAGAGACGCCAATGCTAATGAAGAGCTCACCGGAAGGTGCTCGAGATTATTTAGTTCCTAGCAGAGTAAATCCTGGAAAGTTTTACGCATTGCCTCAGTCACCGCAAATCTTCAAACAGATTCTCATGGTGGCAGGCATGGAGCGGTATTTTCAAATTACCCGTTGTTTTAGGGATGAGGATCTGCGTGCAGACCGTCAGCCTGAATTTACTCAGCTTGATATTGAAATGTCCTTCATTGACCGCGAAGATATCTTAACAATGATGGAAGCAATGATTGTTCATATTTTCAAAGAGTCACTTAATACCGATGTAGCTATTCCCTTTAAAAGATTGAGCTACGAAGAGGCTATGAATAAGTATGGCTCAGATAAACCAGATCTGCGCTTTGACATGGAAATAGTTGATATCACGACAGCTGTAGAAGCTACTGAATTTAAAGTGTTTCAAAATGTATTACAGAATGGCGGGAGCGTCAAGGCAATTAATGTCAAAGGCTATGCTCATGTACCCAGACGTGAATTAGACGGCTTGGTAGATTTCGTATCAACCCATGGCGCTAAAGGCTTAGCCTGGATAGGTTATACACCTGAGGGGTTAAAGTCCCAGATTGCGAAGTTTCTTAACGATGACATCATCGGTAAAATCACGGAATCGACCGGAGCAGTCGAAGGTGATTTACTGCTTATTGTAGCCGATCAGCCGAATATTGTAGCAAACGCACTCGGCCAGCTCCGTCTGGAAATGGCGCGGCGTTTGAATCTCATCGATCCTGACAAGCTAGCTTTCGCGTGGGTGCTTGATTTCCCAATGTTTGAATACGACGCTGAAGAAAAGCGCTATGTCGCTATGCATCATCCGTTCACATCGCCGAAAGATGAAGATATGGACAAGCTGGAGTCTGATGCTGGCAGCATCCGGGCAAAAGCATATGATATGGTGTTAAACGGCACTGAAATTGGTGGCGGCAGTATCCGTATATATAATCGGACGCTGCAGGAAAAGGTCTTTAAGGCTATCGGTCTGACTTCTGAAGAAGCTAACGAAAAATTTGGCTATCTGCTGGAAGCTTTTGAATATGGCACACCACCGCATGGCGGTATTGCCTTTGGTTTGGATCGCTTAGTTATGTTGATGGCTAAACGCAATTCGATCAGGGACGTCATTGCTTTTCCCAAAACGCAAAGCGCCATTGATACTATGACTCAAGCGCCCTCAGAAGTGTCATTGCGTCAGCTAAAGGAACTGCATATTAAGTCTGATATAGCTGTTAAGAAAGCATAACAATTTTAGACAAAATATCTCTGGTAATATATTCCGATTACCCGTAGCTTGCAATTGATGCTGTTCTTTGTTATTATATAGACAAAATAGTCCGTTAATTTTAACGCCCTACTGTGTTTGTGAAGCACTGATGTTTTGAGCCAACACATTTAAGACGGGAGTCTGACTCTGCTTATGGCGTGTATGCCCTATTACTAGGGGAACATAAAATAATCAGGAAGACACCCACCTGCATAGGCAGGTTCAAAACAACGGTCAAAACGGCATGGTGGGGGTAAGATTTTTAAAAACCGCAGTTCATTATTATGAATTTGCGGTTTTTTGCTATCTTTCTCCCCAAAATGTATAGGATTTTTCTTTTTTTTCCAGAATTATAACAGTAAAACAAATAGGGGAGAGCGATTACAATGAAAACTGTTGATTTACGTAGTGATACTGTAACTCACCCAACTGCTCAAATGAGAAAGGCTATGTATGAAGCTGAAGTGGGTGATGATGTATACCGGGAAGACCCGACTATTACCCGGTTGGAAGCTTTGGCAGCACAATTAACTGGCAAAGAAGCCGGATTGTTTATGACTAGCGGTACTATGGGGAATCAGATAGCAGCTATGGTGCATACCAAAAAGAGCGATGAAATAATTTGCGAGGCAGAGTCGCATATCTACTACTATGAAGTGGGTGGATTAGCTTGTTTATCAGGGGCTCAGGCGCGGCCTTTGCTTGGTGACAGGGGCATACTTTCAGCGGAACAAATTCGCAGCGCAATTCGCGGCAATGATATTCACGTACCTGATACTGGACTCATTTCTCTTGAAAATACCCATAACCGTGCTGGAGGGACATGCTATACCAAAGCTGGTTTAGCTGCCATCCAAGAGGTGGCACTAGCTCAGCATATTCCTATTCATATGGATGGGGCACGCATTTTTAATGCAGCTGTCGCATTGGCGGTTCCTGCTCATGAATTAACCTGCTATGCCGACTCTGTTCAATTTTGTATATCGAAGGGCCTAGGTGCTCCGGTAGGTTCGATATTAGTAGGTAAACAGGATTTTATTGAAAAAGCACGCCGATTCCGTAAAATGCTAGGTGGCGGACTACGGCAGGCAGGCATCTTAGCGGCTGCCGGTATTGTCGCTCTGACTACTATGGTGGAACGTTTGGCCCAGGACCATGCTAACGCCCGTATTTTGGGGTATGCACTGGCAGATATGGGATTGAAGATTGATGTGTCAACAATCCAAACCAATATTGTAATATTTGATGTTACACCTACTGGTATGACTGCAAAGGAATTTGTTGATAAATTAAAGGGCAATGGAATTAAAGCAAATGAATTTGGTGAGTATAAAGTTCGCATGGTAACTCATTATGATGTAACACGTGAAGATATTGATTACGCGATTGATGTAACAGCACGAATAGTTAAAGGATGATTGGCGTGGATCTGTTTAGTTATGCCGGTGAAGCGAAAATTGCCGGTCAGGCACCCTTGGCAGTGCGAATGCGGCCAACAACACTGGATGATTTTTATGGACAAAAGGACGTAGTTGGAGAAGGTAAATTCTTGCGTCGTATGATTGAGAGTGATAATTTACCTTCGTTAATTTTATTTGGTCCGCCAGGAACAGGAAAAACCACATTGGCTCATATTATTGCTACTAGTACGAATAGTTCTTATGAAAAACTAAACGCAGTTACGTCCGGTGTAGGTGACATTCGCAAGATAATTGAAGCTGCTAAAGAAAGACTCCGTCTGTATCAAAAAAGGACAATCTTATTTATTGACGAGATACACCGGTTTAATAAGAATCAGCAAGATGCTCTGCTTCCCTATGTGGAGGATGGCACTGTTATTTTAATTGGTGCAACAACTGAAAATCCATATTTTGAAGTGAACTCACCGTTATTGTCCCGGACGCGGGTTATTCGCCTGACTGCTTTGGAAGATGATGATATTGTTATTATTTTAGAACGAGCTTTGGCGGATAAAGAGTGCGGTTTAGGCATCGAGAAAGCAGACTATCAACTTGAGGCTTTGAGTACCATTGCTGGGATTTGTGCCGGTGATGCCCGAACCGCATTAAATATCCTTGAGCAGGCAGTAACAATGGCTAGAGCTCAGCATGAACAGCTGACCGTTGATATAGTTACCGCTGTGGCCGGTGAACGAATACAACGATATGACAAAAATGGTGACAATCATTATGATGTTGTATCTGCTTTCATTAAGAGCATGAGGGGCTCAGATCCGGATGCGGCCCTGCATTATCTGGCCAGGATGCTGGCGGCAGGTGAAGATGTTAAATTTATAGCGCGACGTTTGGTTATTTGTGCCGCCGAGGATGTTGGTAATGCAGACCCGCAAGCACTGATACTTGCAATGTCCACTGCACAGGCAGTGCAGTTCATTGGGTTGCCCGAGGCTCAAATACCATTGGCGCAAGCAGTTACGTATATAGCTTGCGCTCCTAAAAGTAATGCTGCTTACGTAGCGATTGAACAGGCGATGATGGATGTCAAAAGCCGGAATTGTGGTGCTGTACCTATGCACTTGCGTGATTCCCACTATAAAGGTGCTAAAAAACTAGGCAATGGCGCCGGTTATGCCTATCCTCATGACTACGAAGAAGGGTGGATCAAACAGGACTATTTACCAGCTGCTTTGGCAGATGTACAATATTATCACCCCCGAAATAGAGGAATGGAAAGTAATTTTATGAGCCTTCTTGATACGCGCCGGGGAAGGGATAAATTGCAGCAAATTAAACCAAAATAGTAATAAACGGCCTAGTATTAAGCTTTGACAACACTAATTTTTTCTGCTATATTTAAATACAAGAAAACCTATTGAATTAGTCGGATAAGCGGGAGAGGTTGCAGTGAAACTATCGACGAAGGGCCGATATGGTGTCGCCGCGATGTATGATTTGGCGCTGCACTATGGGCAGGGGCCTATATCGCTAAAGAGCGTTGCTCAGCGACAAGGAATTTCTGAACACTATCTAGAGCAATTGATGGGTACGCTCCGTAAGGCAGGTTATGTTAAAAGTATACGTGGTGCTCAAGGCGGCTATTCTTTAACAAAAGAACCCGGGCAAATAACAGTTGGTGACATTATTTGTATTATGGAAGGACCAATTGCACCAGTCGATTGTTTGCTGTCAAAAGATGCAGGCCATGATTACTGTCAACGGGCTGGAATTTGTGTGACCCGCGGAGTGTGGGCTAAAGTTCGTGATAGCATTAATCAGGTACTGGACTCGATAACTCTTGCTGACCTATGCCAGGAAGAAAAGATTCAAGGAGATGAATGATGATATGAAACGCATTTATTTTGACCATTCAGCAACTACACCGGTAGATACTGAAGTTGCAAAGCTTACTGTCGAGTATATGACTGACAAATTTGGTAACGCCTCAAGTGTTCATAGCTTTGGCCGTGAAGCACGCAAAGCGATCGAAGAAGCTCGTGAAAAGGTAGCGGCGTTACTTAATGCAAATGCCAATGAAATATTTTTTACAAGCGGCGGTACCGAAGGAGATAATCTTGCTTTAAAAGGTATTGCTTTTGCTAATCGAAAAAAAGGTAATCATATTATTACATCTGCTATTGAGCACCATGCAATACTACATACTTGCGAATATTTGGAGAAACAGGGATTTACGATTACTTATCTGCCTGTTGACGAATATGGCATGGTATCTGTCGAAGAGCTTAAAAATGCCATAACTGATAAAACTATTTTAATTAGCATTATGTTTGCTAACAATGAAGTAGGTACAATACAGCCTGTTAAGGAAATCGGACAGCTAGCACGTGAAAAAGGTATCTATTTCCATACTGATGCCGTTCAGGCTACTGGCAATTATCCGATAGATGTTAAAGATCTCTCAATAGATTTGCTCACATTTGCCGGACATAAATTTTACGGCCCCAAAGGCATAGGCGGTTTGTATGTGCGTAAGGGAGTGCGTATTGAGGCGATCCAACACGGTGGTGCTCATGAAAGAAATATGCGCGCCGGTACTGAGAATGTGCCCGGAATTGTTGGTCTGGGAAAAGCGGCCGAAATTGCCAAAAATGAAATGGACAAAAAAATTGTACACATTACAGGCCTGCGGGATAAATTGATTAAAACCGTTATGGAGACTATTCCTCATACCAAGCTGAATGGTCATCCTACCAAGCGCTTGCCAGGCAGTGCTAACTTCAGCTTTTTGTTTCTAGAAGGTGAATCATTATTACTGAATCTTGACCTGAAGGGCATTGCAGCATCAAGCGGATCTGCCTGTACATCCGGTTCTTTAGATCCATCACATGTTCTCTTAGCAATGGGGCTTACTCACGAGGTAGCTCACGGCTCACTTCGTCTAACGCTAGGACGAGGTAATACAGAGGAAGAAATTGAATATTGTCTGGAAGTACTTCCGGAAATCGTCGAAAGGCTCAGACAAATGTCTCCATTATATAATAGTGAAGATGGACCTAAGCCACTTAATCCCTGTCAGAATTGTCACCATCATTAATTCTTAGTTAGGAGAGATAGAGTATGTATACTGATAAAGTAATGGACCATTTTACTAACCCTCGTAATGTAGGTGCCATTCAGGATGCCAATGGAGTTGGCGAAGTAGGAAATGCTAAATGTGGCGATATTATGAGAATCTATTTAAAAGTAGAAAATGATATAATCAAAGATGTAAAATTTAAAACTTTTGGTTGCGGGGCTGCCATTGCTACCAGCAGCATGGTAACTGAGATGGTTAAAGGCAAGACTCTTGATGAAGCTCTTGAAATATCAAACCAGGCAGTTGCTGAGGCGCTTGGCGGATTGCCTCCGGCGAAAATGCATTGTTCCAATCTAGCAGCTGATGCTCTTCACGAGGCTATTAAAGATTACATTGCCAAAAAAGGACAGTGATTTCATGTGCGGTAAACCCAGAGTGGTTGTAGCCATGAGTGGAGGGGTGGACAGTTCTTTAACTGCCGCCCTTCTTGTTCATCAAGGCTACGATGTTATTGGTGCAACAATGCAAATATGGGATGATAGTTTGCCGGAAAGTGAAGCAGAGGATCACCAGGGCTGTTGTTCTCTTTCAGCAGTCAGTGATGCCCGGCGTGTAGCTGATAAACTTGGCATTCCCCACTATGTATTGAATTTTAGACAAATGTTTCAGGAAACGGTAGTTGATTATTTTATTCAGGAATATGCAGCAGGGCGGACACCTAATCCCTGTATTGCCTGTAATCGGTATGTTAAATTCGAAGGGTTGTTAAAAAAAGCCTTAGCGCTGGATGCACGTTATATTGCTACCGGACATTATGCGCGAATTGGTTTTGATGATAAACGTGGGCGTTATACGTTATGTAAAGGGATTGACACTACCAAAGATCAATCATATGCGCTTTATCATTTAACACAACATACCTTGCAGCACTTTCTGATGCCACTTGGTGATTATACTAAAGTGCAGACCCGGCAAATGGCTCGTGAGTTGAATTTATCTGTTGCCGATAAACCGGATAGTCAAGAAATTTGTTTTATTCCAAACGATGATTATAAAAGCTTCCTTGAAGAAAAGTCTCCTGCAGCACTAAAACCTGGCGAGATTATTGATACTCACGGAAAAATTTTAGGAGTTCATAAAGGATTGCCTTTATATACTGTAGGCCAACGTAAAGGACTTGGTATTGCGGCTGCGAAACCTCTTTATGTAGTAGCTTTGGATAATGAAAAAAATGCTTTGATTGTAGGCTCTGATGAAGATGTTTTTGCCAGCGAATTAATTGCTGGGGATCTTAATTACATTAATGTGGATAGCTTAACGGAACCAATTGCTTTAAAGGCCAAAATTCGCTACAGTGCTAAAGAGGCATTGGCAACCGTGGTACCTCAACCCAATGGCACTATTCATGTCCGCTTCAATCAACCTCAGCGGGCCATCACTCCAGGACAATCAATTGTACTTTACGAAGGTGACTGTGTTTTTGGAGGGGGTATAATCAACCAGGTAATACGCTGAGAATGTAATGAATAGCCGAAGCTTATGTTGCTCTTATTGCAGAGAAGGAAAGTTATCGTTTTCTCTGGCAGAATAAGAATTTTATATCTTTTAATAAAAAAGCTGTATTTGGGCAATACTAGTACTACCATTCTGTTTGGGAGGCTTGTTAATGCAGAAATTGCGTGACTTGCTGGGCCTGCCGATACTGGAAACTGAAACCGGTATTCAGATTGGAGAGGTACGGGAAGTAGTATTGGATATTGAAATGGCATCAGTTATCGGTATTATGATAGCAGGCGAAAGCTGGTTCACTGAAAGCCAAGGGATTTTTTTCCATGATTTGTTCAGTCTAGGCCGTGATGCAGTGACTGTCCGCAGTCGAAAGGCGGTATCTGGAATCATTTCATCGGAAGGAACCTGTTATCTGCATGATTTGCTTAGTAAGCAGATTTTTACAGAGACTGGGCTAAACCTTGGTGTATTGGTTGATGTTCTTTTTGAAACGGCAACAGGTGAAATTAAAGCTTATCAAGTTTCAGATGGAATTATAACCGATTTAATTTATGGACGTATGCTTATGCCGTTGCCCCAAGTGCAAGTCGTTGGCGAGGACAAGCTGATTGTTCCGGAAACAATGGCCAAACTTATTCATCCCGAACCCCAAGACCAATAGTGTGAGGTGGATGAAGTGACGACTTGTCCTGTATGTGGGCAACGTGGCATTGGTAAGGTTGGGGCTGATCAATTTTACTGTTGGGATTGTTGTGTTGAATTTATTGTTCAGGGATCGACTGTCAAGATTTTTAATGTTGAGCCTGATGGAACGTTAACCCTTTATGCCGATCCAATGGAAGATTCTATTAGTTTACAAGAGGGGTGAGCAGATGCAGAGCAAATTTTGGCACGGTTTAATCTGGGGCAGTTTAATTGGTACATTTCTTGGAGTTATTGTAAGTCCCATGACTAAGCCGCAGAAAAAACCAATTGCTGAACGTAGTGTCGAAGTCCTTAGAGATGGTACCCGTCAGTTGATGCGCGAAGCTCGTCACACCCGTAGGCGTTTAATGAAGAAACTTGACTAGCAGCATGCGGAAAGGAGACCGTCAGGTCTCCTTTTTAGCTTACCAGAACGTTTACATATTTCTATTTCCAGGACTATAGATCTGGAATTCTGTCTTTTAAAAAATAAATTCATTTGTTTTATTTATGAGGTGTGAACCCTGTGGTTGTGACCAAACGTAGTGTTCGAATTGCCTTAATTATTGCAACGGTGATGGCAGCTGCTTATTTTATTTGGTTAGTACGCAGTGGTCTATATCCTTTTATTATTGCACTTTTTTTAGCTTATCTGCTCAATCCGGCTGTGTGCTATCTTGAAAAAAAGGGCCTCCGCCGAATAGGCGCTATACTCGTAATCTATATCCTGGTTTTCACCAGTTTGATCTTCATTAGTGCTCGGGGTATTCCGCTTGTCATCAGGGAGCTAGAAAGTTTTGGCCGTGAATTACCGCTTATGATGGCAAAAAGCGAGGAATTAGTTCAGTTTATACAGTCTCAATATCAGAATTCAGCGTTACCTTATTCTTTGCGTATTGCGATTGATAATGCACTAATTACGGTACAATATGATATTCAACAATTTATTGCTGATGTGGTGAGTGCTTTAATTGGCTTAGTCAGCCATTCTATTGGCTTATTGATTACGCCAATTTTGGCGTTTTATCTGCTTCATGATTGGTATGAGATAAAGGAAAAGTTGCTGCAAATGCTGCCGGTTCGTTGGCATAATGAGTGTATTCTCACCTTTCGTGACATTGATAAAGTCTTAAGCGGAGTCATTCGCGGACAAGTGACTGTTGCTTTCATTGTAGGCATGTTAGTCACTGTTGGGCTTGAGCTCCTGGGGGTCCGCTATGCTTTACTAATTGGAATATTAGCAGGAGTTTTAGATGTTATCCCTTATTTTGGTGCTTTTATTGGGGCAACTCCTGCAGTAACGATAGCACTCTTGAGTTCACCATGGTTAGCAGTTAAAGTAGTCTTGCTGTTTTTTGCTATTCACCAGTTGGAAGGTACAATTATTGGTCCACAAATTATGGGAGATAATGTGGGACTTCATCCTTTATCCGTTATTTTCTTTTTATTTGTCGGTGGTGAATTAGGCGGAATTCCAGGAATGTTACTAGGAGTCCCGATTGCTGCTGTCAGTAAAGTGTTTATCCGTCACTTAGTGCGGATACTTATTTAGTTTATACCTTGTTTACTTTCCAATTATTGACGTATATTATAAATTAATGTATAATTCCAGAAGAATATGGTGCCTTATGTCGTGGAGGATGATAATATGACTGGGAATGAATTGCGTAATAAATTTTTGCAGTTTTTTAAAAGCAAAGATCATTTAGTATTGCCTAGCTATCCATTAATTCCGGAAAACGATCCTACCTTGCTGCTAATTGGTGCAGGAATGGCTCCCTTCAAACCTTTTTTTACCGGCAAGATGAAACCCCCCCATCCACGTATTTCCACTAGTCAAAAGTGTGTTCGGACCGGCGATATCGAAAATGTCGGACGTACAGCTCGTCATCATACTTTTTTTGAAATGTTAGGTAACTTTTCTTTTGGCGATTACTTTAAAAAAGAAGCCATTGCCTGGGCTTGGGAATTTCTGACTGAGCATATACATTTACCGAAAGACAAATTATGGATTACGATACATACACAGGACGATGAAGCTTTTCATATTTGGCTGAATGATATAGGCATCCCCGCGGAAAGAATTGTTCGTTTAGAGGATAATTTCTGGGAAATTGGCCCTGGCCCCTGTGGACCATGTTCAGAAATTCATATTGATCTTGGTGAGGAACGGGGCTGTGGCAAGCCTGATTGTAAGGTAGGCTGCAATTGCGATCGCTACCTTGAAATATGGAATTTGGTCTTTACCCAATATGATCGGGATGAAGCAGGAAACTATACACCGCTAGCCAAGAAAAACATTGATACCGGCGCGGGATTGGAACGGATTGCTTCGGTGCTGCAGAATAAGCCTTCCAATTTTGAAACTGATTTATTATTTCCGATTATTGAACACACTGCAGCGGTTGCAAACGTTGTTTACGGGCAGTCCTCCAGGAATGATGTATCCTTAAAGGTTATTGCCGATCATGCTCGTAGCATGACGGTTATGATAGCTGATGGCATATTACCTTCTAATGAAGGACGAGGCTATGTGTTACGCCGTATTTTGCGCCGTGCCGTCCGGCATGGGCGACTGATGGGTATTGAACAACCTTTTCTTGCACCTATTGTTGATATAGTTGCAAATATATTTGCTGAACCTTTTCCTGATTTAGCCGACCGGAAAGAGTACATTAAAAAAGTAATCCAGCTGGAAGAAGAGCGTTTTCATACTACTTTGGCTCAAGGTCTGGAATTACTCACTGGCCACATTCAAACGCTCCGGCAGGCCGGTCATGTAGTACTGGATGGTGCCACTGGCTTCAAACTCTATGATACTTATGGTTTCCCCTGGGAATTAACACAGGAAATACTGGCCGATTATGATATGGAACTGGATAAGACTGGCTTTGATTTGGCAATGAAGGAGCAACGTGAGCGTGCCCGTGCTGCAAGAGCGGATGTTGAGTCTAAAGTTATTCTGCCTGACTTGTCCGAACTGGCAACCGATAAGTTAAGCTATAATGAAAACGCCGATCATGCAAAACTATTTCTACTCTCTAAAGAGGGCAAAGTAGTTGATGCGATCCACGATGGTGAAGAAGTTGTTATCATCTTGGACGTTACTCCCTTTCATGCTGAGGGAGGTGGTCAGGTAGGCGACATTGGATGCATCGTAGGCGCTATGGGTAAGGTTGATGTGCTTCATACCAGAAAGCTTCCTGATGGGACCGTTTATCACCTTGGCATGGTGACCGAGGGCATTTTAAAGACAGGCGAACCGGTAGCATTGGAAGTGGACTTGTCTAGACGCCGTGCCGTTGCCCGCAATCATACAGCCACTCATCTACTTCATGCTGCCTTAAAATGCACACTTGGAGGTCATGTTAATCAAGCTGGCTCTCAAGTCGGACCAGACCGGCTGCGTTTTGATTTTTCTCATTTTGCTTCCGTAACACCGGAACAGTTGGCTGAGATAGAAGCTCTTGTTAATAAAGTTATTTTAGATAATTTGCATGTGGGCATAATAGAAACAACGCAGGATTTAGCCAAAGAGATGGGTGCTACGGCGTTATTTGGTGAAAAATATGGTGACCAGGTACGCGTAGTTATAGTTGACGGCTTTAGCAAAGAATTATGCGGTGGTACTCATGTAAGCAGTACGGCAGAGGTCGGATTTTTCCGCATTGTAAGTGAAGCAGGTGTCGGTTCAGGGGTGCGCAGAATTGAGGCGGTTACAGGCTTTGGCGCAATTGAGCTTGTAAAAACACATGAGCAGATTCTTGACAAAGCGGCGATGACTTTAAAATCTCGTCCGGAAGATATTACTGCTCGCATTGATAGTTTGCTAGGAAGGGTAAAAGAGCTTGAGAGAGATGTTACCAACCTGCATAATAAATTGGCAAAGTCTGTAGTAGATGAATTACTGATGGATCGCCAGCAAATAGGTAATGTCACAGTGGTAGCAGGGCAAGTTGAGGCTGCTGATATGGATAATTTGCGTAACGTAGCTGATCTGGTACGGGACCGGATTGGGGACGGAGTCATTATATTGGGAGCTGTCAGTGACAATAAAGTTAACTTTGTTGTTATGGCTACAAAAGAGGCCGTAGCCCAAGGTATTCATGCCGGAAATATTGTAAAACAAGCAGCTAAAGCTACTGGCGGCGGTGGCGGTGGACGTGCTGATATGGCTCAGGCAGGCGGTAAAGAACCGGAAAAAACCGCCGAAGCCTTACGTGCGGCTGTTGAAGTTGTACGAAGTCAAGTAAAATAAATAACACAGGGCGAGGGCAAACCTCGTCCTAAACCATTATTTTTTCCTATTTCTCACATAAATAGGAAAATTATAGTTTTAGTAGAATATATTGGAATGGAGAAAGTAATACTACCTTGAGAGGGGGATGGCGCATGAGCAATGTATCTGATCAAACTATGATGTTTCGTGTCGACAACGAAGAGAACAATGCGGCAGCCGTCATTATTGCAACTGTTTATCAGTCTTTACAAGAGAAAGGCTATAATCCAATCAATCAACTTGTTGGCTATTTGCTATCCGGTGATCCTACATATATTACTAGCCATAATAATGCCCGTGGCTTGATTCGCAAATTGGAACGGGATGAGCTTCTCGAAGAACTGGTAAGAGCCTATGTGAAGGATAAATAAGCTGGACGTCATTCAGATGAGTGTGAAAAATAGTTAAACACATTCGCTCAATGAGTATAAGCGGAGGAACCATGCGCATACTAGCACTTGACGTCGGAGACAAAACGATTGGTGTTGCGGCAAGCGATTTGCTGCTGTTTACTGCCCAAGGTGTTGAAGTCATTCGCCGCACATCCTTAACCCGGGATATGGAAAGGCTTAGGCAGTTAATTGAACAATATGAAGTTACTACCATAATCGTAGGATTGCCGAAGAATATGAATGGTACAATTGGGCCAAGAGGTGAGTCAATGCAACAGTTCGCCAGTGAACTGGCGAGCCTTTTCCCGGATGTGCAGGTAAAATTATGGGATGAGCGTCTTTCCACGGTTGCTGCCGAAAAATCACTTATTGCAGCTGATGTAAGCCGAGCCAAACGAAAACTGGTTATTGATAAGATGGCGGCTGTTTTTATTCTGCAAGGGTACTTAGACAGTCTACCGCGACAGAGCTTATCCTAGAACTTCCTTGACAGGATATTTTTTCTAGGATAAAATTACATTAATCTTAACAAAGGGGTGGCAAAAAATGGCTGAATTTGAAAAAGACGACCTTGAGGATGTAGAAGAGGAATTGGTCGTTGTAATGACTGATGAGGAAGGTAACGAATACTACTACCGTGAAGATATGATAGTTCCGGTTGGAGATAAACGTTTTGCTATACTAGTACCACTTAACGTTGAAGAAGATTGTGAATGTGAAGACCATGAGTGCGGTTGCGACGAGGATGAAACAGATGTTTACATCGCCCGTATTGATACAGACGAAGATGGCGAAGACATTTACGTAGATCCTACTGACGAAGAATTTGAAGCTGTCCGTCAGGCCTATGAAGAGCTAGTGGGTGACGAAGACTTGGAATCTTAAGGAGAAGCCCTTAGCGGCTTCTTTTTTTCTGTCTATTTGTGTATAATGGAGACACGGTTCAAAAGAGAGGTGATACACAATGCAGCTTTCAAATTCGCTAATGACTAAATCAATATTAGCCGTAGCCGTTATTAGCTTTTTTATAGCAGCACTAATCTATGGTGCAGCTCAGCCAATAAGTTTTAGTACTAGTGAGCCGGTTACCATTACAGTTAAGCAGGGTATGTCTGCCAATGATATAGGGATTGCACTGAGTCAACAAGGGTTGATTAAGAATGTGACAATATTTCGTTTGCTTGTACATTGGCAAGGATTGGAAAATTCACTGCAAGCCGGAGAGTATTCTTTAGCGCGGGACATGAAGATGCAAAAGATTATTTCTATGTTAGCTAAAGGTGAAGTTGCTTATCGTCAAGTTACTATTCCCGAAGGATTAACAATTGATCAAATTGCAACGTTATTGGAAACTAAACAAATGGCAAATGCCACAAAGTTTAAGGCAGCTGCTCAGAATTATCAACCATTTGCTTATATACAAGCAGATTCAAGAGTGGGATTTAAACCGGAAGGATTTCTTTTCCCGGACACCTACCGGGTACCACGGGGCATAAGTGAAGAAGAGCTGCTGCGGGTCATGGTTAGTCAATTTGATAGTCAGTTTACACCTAATATGCGTGAAAAAGCCAGCAAACGGGGACTTTCTATCCGCGAGGTTATCATTTTAGCTTCTTTGGTTGAGAAGGAGGCCCGTGTAGAAGCGGAGCGGCCATTAATTGCCGGAGTATTTTTAAATCGAATTAAGCAAGCTATGCCTCTCCAATCGTGTGCTACTATTCAATATATTTTAGGATATCCCAAGGCAGAGCTGACGATCAAAGACACCGAAATACCGTCTCCCTATAACACCTATTTAAATATGGGTCTGCCACCAGGGCCGATCGCTAATGCCGGCATTGCTTCTATCATGGCGGTACTGGACCCCGCAGAAACGGACTATTTATATTTTGTGGCTGATAGTAACGGGATTCATCATTTCAGTAAGACCTATGAAGAACATTTGATAACAATTGAGCAGGTGAGCCATTAATGGGAACTATCGCCACACAGTTAAAAGATATGAAAGATTATGCACGTAAACATAAAGTTCCTATTATACAACAGGAAGCAGAGGATATATTAATTGACCTTATTAAACAGCAACGCCCCCAATCGATACTGGAGATTGGGTCGGCAATTGGTTACTCTGCTCTGGTAATGGCTGCACATTTGCCCCAATCGGGCCGTATTACCACCATTGAATTAAGTCAGGAAAGAGCAGAACTTGCCCGAAGGTTTATTATTCAGGCTGGTTTTGAGGATAGAATCATACTGCTTTGCGGTGATGCCAGCGAATTAATTCCGCAGTTAACGGACTGCTTTGATATGGTTTTTATTGATGCCGCTAAAGGGCAGTATCCCGATTACCTGGCTAAAGTAATGGATAAGCTAACTAAAGGCGCATGTATCGTTGCCGATAATGTTTTTTTTCGTGGATTGGTAATGGATAATGCCGGAGATACACCGCGCCGTTTTCGTACTATTGTTAAACGGCTGCGAAGTTATCTCGCTTCAGTATCGACCGATCCGCGATTTTCTACAACACTGTACAAGACCGAAGATGGACTGGCTGTATCTTATTTTTTAGAGGAGACCAATTTATGAAGCAACTTGAATTATTGGCACCGGCTGGTAATATGGAAAAATTGCAAATGGCTTTGCTTTATGGCGCCGATGCTGTATACATGGGTGGAAAATCGTTTGGACTTAGAGCCTTTAGCGATAATTTCACTGACGAAGAACTGAAAGAGGCCGTTGCTTTTACTCATGAGCAGGGTAAGAAAGCGTACATTACGATTAACATTTTCCCTCATAATGATGACTTGCCTGCTTTACCCGACTATATTAGCTATGTTCGTGATATTGGAGCAGATGCCATCATTATTTCCGATCCTGGTATATTTCGCATTGCCCGCGAAGTGGCGCCTGCTTTGCCAATTCACATCAGTACGCAGGCAAACAATACTAATTGGTCGTCCGTTAAGTTCTGGGAGGATCAAGGGGTTAGCCGTGTTGTTATGGCTCGCGAAATATCATTAGAAGATATTTCTTTGATACAAAGCAAAGTGTCTGTTGAATTAGAGGCATTTGTTCACGGAGCTATGTGTATCTCTTACTCCGGAAGATGTTTACTGAGTAATTATTTCACCCAGAACCGGGATGCTAACCGCGGCGAATGTGCACAGGTATGCCGCTGGAAGTTCGCCGTAGTGGAAGAAAAACGGCCAGACCAATATTACCCCGTACTTGAAGATGATCGCGGAACGTATTTGTTCAACTCTAAAGATCTTTGCCTGCTCCCACACATTCCTCAATTGGCAGCATCGGGACTTACCAGCTTTAAGATCGAAGGGCGCATGAAGAGTGTTCACTATGTGGCAACAGTAACACGAGTTTACCGGGAGGCTTTGGATGCTTATCTGGCTGATCCGGAACGTTTTGTCGTTCGTGATGAATGGTGGCAAGAATTGAGCAAGATTTCGCATAGACCTTATACAACCGGTTTTTATTTTGCTAAAACTACCGAAAACGATCAAATTTATACAGGGTCGACTAATACGCAAACGCATGATTTTGTTGGATTGGTTCGCAGTTATGATGCCGAAAGACAGTTGGCGACGGTAGAGCAGCGAAACAATATTAAAGTAGGCGAGGAAATCGAGATATCTCAGCCTGGAAAATCCAATTTTACACAAATCATTGCTACTATGACAGATCATGAAGGTAACTCTATCCAGGTAGCACCGCACCCTCAACAGTTAGTAATATTACCGGTAGATCAGCCGGTAGTTCCTTTTGCTATGCTGAGGAGAAAGGTGAAAGAGAGTGAGTGACCAAGTATATATTAAAGTTGAACCCCGTAACATAACTTACATCAGCAGAATTATGGAAGGGTATGAGTATTTGGGTGTTGTTACAACTGTTGACCGCGCTCAAGGGCTATTAGTTATCAGGTCAACACCTGACATGCGCTCAGAGATCCGCAAAATTCTCAGTACCTTGCCAATTGATGTAGAGTTTGTATAATAATTCCTATTTTAATACCATACTATCACTGAGGTGACGGTATGGTATTTCATTTGTCGCGCATTGCTAAAATGTGCTTATTTTTTGGTTTTTTTACACTGTTGTTATTAGGGCGGTTATTTTATTTACAACTCATAGAAGGCCCTAAGCTAACACTGGAAAGTTTGAGTGGCCGTGTACAAGAAGTACCGGTGGACATAGCTCGTGGTGAAATATTGGACAGAAATAATATATCCTTAACTAATACTGCTCAACACTTTAGCATTATCGTTTTTCCTGATCAGCTGCAAGATTCAGCTTATGCTGCTAAGCAACTTGCTGCCATCAGCGGCAAAGATGAGCAAAAAATTATATCCCTTATTAAGGCGGACAGTCGGCCGTTTAAATTAAAAACAGATATAGATGCAGTAACAGCACAAAAGATTAACAACCTTAAACTGTCAGGTGTCCTAGCTGTGGCTGAGAAAGTGCGATATAGTTTCACCTCCCTCGGAGCACATATCGTCGGTTATACAAATACAGCCGACAACAGGGGAGTCAGCGGTCTTGAGGCCATGTATGATGAAATACTGCGCGGGAGTCAACCTGAATATGTAGCTGCAATGGTAGATGCCAGTCAGCAGCTGATTCCTGGGCTAGGATATAAAAAATTGCATATTGCCGAAGGAACGGGGCCCAGTAATATTGTATTAACTATTGATACACGCATTCAAAAAATAGTCGAGTCCATAATGGATAAGAATATTAATAAAGGGGCGGTAGTGGTTATGCGGCCCTCCACAGGTGAGATTCTGGCGATGGCATCACGCCCTAATTTTGATGCAAATAATTTGGGTGATTACTTAGCTAGTGACACAGCCCCTTTCTTAAACCGTGCTCTTGCCGCCTATCAGCCAGGATCGGTTTTTAAACTGGTTTTGGCTGCAGCAGCCTTGGAAAATAAAATTGTTAAGCCACAGGATACGTTCTTCGATCCTGGATATGTTGATGTAAACAATGTACGCATTAAGGGATGGGACTTTGAAAAGGGCGCTCGTGGGACAATCTCATTTACTGATGCAATTGCTTATTCCAGTAATCCTGTAGTGATTAATGTGGGATTAAAGCTGGGGGCCGATGAACTAATCACTTATGCCAAACGCCTTGGGTTTGGACATAAGACTAAGTTGGATTTTGACGGTGAAGCAGATGGTAATCTACCTACTGCAGAGAGTTTATACCCAGGTGATTTAGCGAACTTGTCGATTGGGCAAGGGTTTTTAGAAGCAACTCCTTTGCAAGTAGCATCGTTAATTGGAACAATTGTTAATGATGGTATTAAGGTCGGACCGTGTTTAGTCAGTCGTTTTACTACTCCTGATGGTGTTGTAATTAAAAATTATCCTCTATCTCGAGGAACTCGGGTTTTAGATAAGCAGACTGCGGTACAATTGCGAGAGATGATGACTGCGGTTACCCGGTATGGAACAGGGCAGGAAGCGTATGTAGAGAAGAGCGGTTCGGCCGGCAAAACCGGGTCAGCCGAGACCGGCCACTTTGACAAGTCAGGGAAGAGTCTTAGTCATGCTTGGTTTGCCGGATATGCACCTTTGGATAATCCTGCTTATGTAATTGTTGTTTTTGTAGAAGACGGTATGTCAGGCGGTGACGTAGCGGCTCCTATTTTTCGTGAAATTGCTGCTGCCGCATTGGCAGTTAACTAGAAGATTATTCTAGGCAAAAAGATAAAATTATGGTAATATATAAAAGTTAATATCACAATGGTGATTGTTTTCTCCAGCAATAACACCAATGCCTCGTGGTCTCATATTTACCGACGACTTTAGCCTTAGTATTCCTTTGAGGGGGCTGAAGTAGCTGTATTTGCTATAAAGGGATGGTGGCTTGCCATGAATAATCGCATTGAACGACTTCGTGAATTATGTAAAAATAAAGATCTAGATGGTTTTATTATCAGTAAACCAGAAAATCGTCTTTATTTCAGCGGTTTTAGCGGCTCATCCGGATTATTGCTGGTTGCTGGTAATGAGGCAAAACTACTGACTGATTTTCGCTATGTTACACAAGCCCAAAGCCAAGCTCCGGATTATGAGATAATTCGCCATGGAGCTAATATCTTCAAAACACTGGGCCAGGCGGCCCATGATCTTGGAAGCAAGAAGCTTGGTTTTGAAATGGATTTTGTTACGTGGGCGGACTACCAAAGCATGCAAGGTGAATTGTCCGGCATAGAGTTAGTTCCACACAAAGTAGACGGACTGCGTATGCTCAAAGATGAAACTGAGCTTGCTGCTTTAAGAAAAGCGGTGTTTATCGCTGATCAGGCCTTTTCTCATATTTTAACGTATATTTCTCCAGGAATGTCTGAACGGGATGTAGCTTTGGAACTGGAGTATACGATGCGGCGGTTAGGAGCTGAAAAATCAGCTTTTGATATTATCGTAGCATCAGGAGTTCGTTCATCTTTGCCTCATGGTATTGCTTCAGAAAAGATTATTGAGCAAGGTGACTTTGTGACAATGGATTTTGGCGCTGTTTACAATGGCTATCATTCCGATATTACTCGAACAATTATAATGGGCCAAGCCAATGATAAACAACGACAAATATATGATGTAGTGCTACAGGCACAACTCGCTGGTGTAAAAGCAATACAACCTGGCAAGACCGGAAAGCAGGTGGACGAAGTGTCTCGTAATGTTATTACGCTTGCCGGCTATGGAAATTGCTTTGGTCACGGCTTAGGCCATGGCGTGGGGCTGGTTATCCATGAAGAGCCTCGTTTATCTCCAGGAGGTGACACGATGTTGGAAGCCGCTATGACAGTAACCGTTGAGCCGGGTATTTATATACCTGAGTGGGGTGGCGTCCGCATTGAAGATACAGTTGTTGTCGTGTCCACAGGTTGTGAAATTCTAACAGCTAGTAGTAAACAACTGATACAAGTAGAGCGATAAGTAGGAGGTTAAACAATAATGATATCAAGTAATGATTTTCGTCCAGGTGTAACAATTGAATTTGATGGGAATGTCTGGCAAATAGTGGATTTTCAGCATGTTAAACCAGGCAAAGGTGCCGCTTTTGTACGGGCAAAAATGAAAAATGTACAAACAGGTGCTGTTGTTGAGCGCACCTTTAATGCTGGTGAAAAACTTCCTCGGGCTCATATTGATCGTCGCGATATGCAATATCTGTATGAGAGCGATGACCTATATAATTTTATGGATAATGAAAACTTTGAACAAATTACCATGACTAGCGAGCAATTAGGTTCGGCAAAAAACTTTTTGAAAGAGAATATGAATATTGAAGTCATGCTTTTTCAGGGGTTAGTTATTGGAGTTGAGCTACCTTATTCGGTTGAGTTACGTGTAGTTGAGACCGATCCTGGTATTCGGGGTGATACAGCAACAGGTGGTACTAAACCGGCTAAGTTAGAGACTGGTTATACGGTCAGAGTGCCATTATTTATCAATATTGATGATGTACTCCGAATTGATACCCGCAGTGGAGAATATCTCGAGAGAGCATAAATTTGATTACCCCCTTTGTTATGTTTTTTGTTGAAGCCGGGAATAATAGCGGTGTGCAGCAACATAGCAAAAGGGGGGTTTTATATTTATGGGAAATTTAAAAGAACAAGTTGCCTATCTTCAGGGATTAACTAAAGGTTTAAATCTAAATGAAAACTCAGCAGAAGGAAAAATGCTGTTAAAAATCGTGGATGTTTTGGACAGTTTTGCTGAAGAAATCCAATGCGTAAATGTAGCGCAGGAAGATTTGGAAACTTATGTGGAAACGATTGATGAAGACCTTACTGATTTAGAAGATGAAATTTATGTAGACTCTTACGAGGGTGCCAGTAACTCTGAGCTTGTAGACGGCTATGATGATGATGATGAGTTTGTCGAGGTCGCTTGCCCTGTTTGTCATGAGGAAGTTACTTTTGATGCAGATATTCTGGATGATGATGATGCTATTGAAGTAACCTGCCCACATTGTGGCGGAGTTGTCTATGATAATACCCTGGCTTTTGATGAAGATGAACTGGACAACCTCGATACTCGCCATACTATGCATCCTGGTGTGTAAGGCTTAAAAAATTTAAAATAAATAAAAAAAGATTTGGTACATGCCAAGTCTTTTTTTATTTATTTTGAGCATAAAGTTGCGTCCAGGCCCATATCTATGTAAAGAAAGGAGTGGCCTATGGACGATTGTAACATTATGGAGAAGCAAATCTGTCCGGTTATTGCTCCAAGAATTGCTGTTAGCTTGCAGAAATTGCCTACTTTACACAAAGCACAAATAACTGAAATTCGTCTTCGGACGGGCTTGCCTGTGCTGACCGTCATGGGGATCACTGATAGTATGCTTACTGAAGCAGGAAATCCAACTGAAAATAAGGAGCAGGCATTAATCTGCAGCCAAGATGATTTACTCAGAACCATGCAAATTATTAGCAGAAACTCGCTATATGCCTTTGAAGAAGAATTGCGTTCAGGATTCATCCCGATTGCTTTTGGACAACCATCTAAAACATCCGTTCGCGGTCCTAAATCCATGGTCGGAATGCCATTCTGACATGCCCCAATTTCAGATCGCTCATCAACTACGCCTACCTGCCAGCCTGGAAGCTTTAGCCGGGCTAATCCCGTGCTGAATTGGCGGGCAATATCGCGTAACAGGGTTGTCTTCCCGCAACGAGGGGGGGAGATAATTAACGTGCTCAGCGCTTTACCCTCATCGGTTACTAAATAGGGCATTATTGACT